>Ga0080064_1000086_pt1 | contig 269550 bp, 327 predicted proteins | sample Subgrocontami54m_FD_69260 | JGI IMG/M metagenome (GOLD analysis project Ga0080064, IMG submission 69260) | Subsurface groundwater microbial communities from S. Glens Falls, New York, USA - GMW46 contaminated, 5.4 m (SPADES assembly) (version 2) ...
AATTCTGCAGTAATTGAATACAAGATAGAGTTGATTCCTACAATTACCAATTATGTAATACAAAGACAGTCTGAAAAAAGTACTCTAGATGCAAACTGGAGGGGAATCAAACTAGATCAACACATACTGATAGATACAAAGTACGGTTCATTTGATATCAACAATCCAAAATCTGCATTAGATGTGTTATTACCTGATGTAATGGCAAAAATAAAAGACAAGGACCTCAAGATACTGGAACTGCCAATACTTGACGCAAGCGGAATATTGAGTCTTCCACTATACAAATGGCAGTCTCTATTTGACAATACTGCAATAATTCCGGGAGCCGTAGAGTACAAGTTTTCTGGAAAATATGTCATTACTCATTACACCATGGGAGAATGTAGTGTTGAAGTCGGTGCATGCAATGACAGAAAATGGAGTCAAGACTTTGAAACTGATAAAAAATATTCCATAAAAATAATAGAGTCACAAGATGATGCATCAATTGCAATTGAAGGATATGCTGACTCGTCAACTTTTGGTGGAATCGAAGTATTTGAGACCAGTCTTAAAAGTACAGTCAATGACGTAACTGAAACTGGATTTCCTGGAGGTGTAATGTATGGCATGGCAGGTATGGCAGTTATTGGTGGAATAATCATGTTTGTATTTAGCAACAGAAAGCTAAAGCAGGATAAAGGTCAAGGACAGACAGGCATAGATCCGTCATATTTGAGGTCCTATGAGACTAGTGAATCGGCAGGAGGGTACAAGACAAACAGAGGCGAATCACATGTGATAACATCAGAAACAAAGACACCAATCTAACAGTTTTTATTTTTTATTACAACGGTAATTGCATAAAAAACAAGTACAATCCAATCCAAAAACCAATAATCAAACCTAATGTTTTCCAATGTCTAGACAACCATTTCTTCATTTTCTTTTTCTCCAAATATCAAACAATATGATTCCAATCCCTGCATACAATGTGAGTGACCACACAAGCCAATACGGATCATTGATTGCCTCATTTATTGGCAAATACCCAATTTGAATACTAGTTCCATCTCCAGTAGGGGTGACATTTTGCAGATGATCAAATGGAAATGGTAAATTTATCAATGCCAAAGATATTGGCACATATCGAAAAAAGTTTACCAGCCCAAATATTAGAAATCCAACTCCAATTATCAAAAGTCTAGTTTTCATTTTCTTTAAATCAGACAATCATAAAGGATTCCCATTATTATCTAAAAAAGGTCAAAAAGCGACACTAGGAATTCCATCGCTGTGCAAGTTTATGACTAGTTTCTTCAGATACACAAACTATAGATGAATAATTTGGTTTTATCACTGCTGCAAATCCTTCCTTACAGTGATTGTTTTTTGCAAATGCTTTACCAAAGTCATCTACAACTGTAAATAATATTCCACTACCTTCACCCTTTCCTTGTGGAATCAAATAGGAAATATCCACAGTGATATCAATGTATCCTGTTTTTGCAGGTGTATACATTGTACTGAATTTCTCTGATTCTCCAGATTTTATACTAAAATCATATGTCTTTAGCATATCTTTGTGACCATCTGGCGCATCTCTAATGTAAAACTTAATGTTTCCTATGCTGGTCAGAGTTGCATTATTATACACTCCATCTTCAAGTCGTATTTCTTCTCCAACTTTTAGATAAGATAATTGGAGTTTACCGTCACTTGTATACACTTGAAAACCTGGAGGCATTTGCTCTCCAAAAGATACAGGCAAGCCCACAATAAAACCAGTTAATAAAAATGACAAAACAAAATATTTCATTATTTTAAATCAACAATGGGAAGTTCATAAAGTCTTCTATAGATTAATCTGTTTTCATCTTCAATCATTTTTGGATATCAAAAATATGTCCTCGTATTGGTATTCTGGAAAATAGTTTTTCACAATTTCCTGTTTGATAAACTCTATATTTTTTCCTTCTATTCTAAAATTAGCTTCGTGATTGAACTCTATCGTATAATATCTGAATTGCTCATGAGTGTCACTAGTTTTGTCTAGTGCAGAACCTCCAATCTTGATGATATCATTTCCAATCTGCCAAAACTCTGAATGTGATTGTGCCAGATTTGTATTATCTGTGCCAAGAGATAATTTGTCAATATACATCGATATGATGCCAGACTTGCTTGGAAAATCCAAGTATGATACCATAGCACCATAGTTGTCAGGTGAAATCTCAGATAGAATATGTCCTGCAAACTCTGTTGGAATAGCAGGATAGTCAGGATATGATTTTGCAAATGACTCTACTAGAAATGCAGATCCATTACGAATCTCATCAATGGTCATCTCCCTGCCATATCCTACTACACCGTTTTCAGTCTTTTCCCATTTTGGTGGCATTACATACAAGAATCCGTTTTCGTCACTTGTCAAGTCCAAGTGTGGAAGAGCAGTCATTGCAGTGGAACGATGTGTTGCACCAGTAGTCATTGCACCATCAATCACTCTATACATGGCACCTTGACATGGGTTCTCTATTCTTTGTCTTCCATATTCTCCCCAATATTTTACAAAACATGAATCATCTAGTGATTTTGCGCTGTATGCCCTAAATGCAGAAGAGTCATTGACATTTCCTCCCATCCACTCTGGAAGTCTAATTAGCATAAATGTCTGGTATGGATCAGCTTTTTCAGAATTTTTGGTATTTGGATAGTAGAAAAACTCCATGCTATTTGGCTTCATTGTTTTGATTAGAGAGAGATCTACAGTTAGATTATTTTTTGTGGAATTTGTAATTATTGGAATTTTACATGTATCGCCAATTCTTTTTCCACCGTCATTTGCACACAACTTATCCAGTGATACAGAATCAAAAGCAATCATTCCAAGCATTGCAGATACGATAACTATTGGAATTATTATCATAGTTCTAGTTTTCATTTTCTAATTCTATTGAGGTTCGTTTTTCAAGTATAATTTTTACACATTTATCAAATTCAACTTTGGATAAATCATCAGGATATCCTATTGCATCAACATAATACGTTCCATCAAAGAAATCATCCAATAAATTAGAATATCTAAATGCATGATTAATAGCTGGTTCAGTACATCCAAGATCAACTAATTCATCAATTAATTCAAAATTTGGAGTTTTTGGTATTTCAGGTTTTGGAGAGGTTTCACTAATGATAAAAGGTACTGATAATGCAGATAAAGCCAAGACAGTTCCAATTAATGTTAATTGTCTAGTTTTCATTTTGTTCCACAATCATATCAGCAGTAATTTGATCAATCTCAAACCCATTCTCATCAAAAAATAACCATTTTCGTTTATCTCCACAAACATATGTACACTCAATTAATTCACTATTGCATTCAGTAGGCATGGGTGTCGGTCCTCTTAACGTATCACTAGGTCCACATCTATTACGAATATCCTCTTCAGTCTCATTTGGGTACTGGATGTACAGATTTGGGTTTGTAACACATAACGAATACAACTTGTCAGGGCATATGCCATCATGACAAATGCTGAGGTTGTCTACAAATTCACCCCCCATTAATGAACATTGAAAATCAGTAATATCTCTGCAACCAAAATACTGGGGATGCCATTTGCCATCATAATTGTTACACAATGCATGTGAAATGTTATCTCCAGGCATGGCAAGTCGCATTGTTGCCCATCCTCGCATTACAAGTTTACTTTCAGTATCTAGAGAAACACATGCAACTCTCATTCTGTCATATCTTATTGCAGGAACCTTTCCATCACTGCACTGAACATCAACTAGTGCAGTACCGGCTTTGATCTGCTTTAGTGGAGATAAAGTGATTTCTGTTTTGCCTGAATCTTTAGAATACAGTAGTTTAGAACCATATTCTCTAAACTTTAGACCCTCATCTGTTTTGTCAATGTACAAGTATACTGTATCGCCAATCTCAAATTCCAATACTCCCCAATTAGGTTCTGGAATTACATCATTTGGAAAGTGTGTTCCATAAACTGTAATGATGTCATCTGCTAGAGGATTTTTGTACCATTTTTCAACTTTGACTTTGTAAATTATGGTATCATAAAATGTTGCAGCTGAATTGTCTTCTCTAGGGTCTATGATTATTTCAGAGGAGATTATTTTTCCAGTAACCACGTGATCTGAATATCTAAAATCATCTTCAGGAAGTGGTGCAGGTACGGCAAACACGGTTCCTGCAAATCCAATTAAAATTAAAAAAATTACAAAATATCTCATGGCTTTATATCGTCAAGACATGTCGTAGTTTCCAAAAATGGCTTGACCATTACATCATCAGCGTTGTATCTGATTCCTGATTTCATTGCAAGTGCACTGCATTGTACGGATTTGTACATTCTAGAATCATTAAAGTTAGTAGACATGCTGAGCACCAAAATATTTTGAGTGTCTTTATTTGCAGCAGATGCGCTAAATTGTGCATCATATTTTGTCATTGAAAAATTAACGTGATTGTCTGGGAATCTTTTCTTAAATGTCTGGTATTCTTCGGATTGGAGAAATTTTTCGTTGATTGTATCTTCATCTGGTGGAAATACAAAATACTGGGAATAACTATTGATAGAGTTGGGCAATATACCAAATACAATAGTAAAGCCGACCAGAATGATTCCAGAAATTATTCCAGCCTTGATGTATCTTTCTACTGTCAATCTTAGCCCTGTTAAGTGAGTTTTAAACACTGTTCATAAGTCATGCTGATCTTTCATTCTTGAGCTACCTGCATTATTCAGAAGGAAAAGTGCAAAATCTACCCACCTAACTATATTCCCCCACCATTTGTGCTCCCATCACAATTTGAACTGTAACTCATGAAATTCTGAAATATCTTTAGATTATGTCTCTCAAAAAATAGAACCTTTCTTAACTAGGCTTAAAATAAAGTCCAAATTCACTCATAATTATGAAATCAATAAATTTTGTAGTCTTGGGAAAACAAGACATTGCAGCAGAGTTTGGCAAAAAAGGAACCGTGACTGATCTTTCACTTTATGATAGAAAAGAATCCGATATCATCAAAACATGGGTAACCCCTAGTGGTTTTCCTGATAAAATCCAACCACTTTTGCAGGCAATCAATCTTGCAGAATATGTGATATTTCATGTCGATAAACTAGACAAATTTACTGGGGAGCAAATCATTGCACTTGATATACTCAAAAAAGACAAAGGAATCCTATCTCATACTTTTGATGTAGATGAATCAAAATTAAATTCCATGATAAAGGGTACTGTAGTTGAAAAATATCTCAAAGTAAACCAAGACAAACTCAAAGAAGAAATCGACAAGATTCAACCAATTTCAAATAATGACCCTCCTAAACTGGTAGTTGATCACTGCTTTGATGTCAAAGGTGTTGGAACTGTAATTCTTGGCAAAGTAACAAATGGAAAAATCAAACAATATGACAATCTCAAATTATATCCTGCAGGAATAGATGTAATGATAAAATCAATTCAGATGCATGATGACCCAGTTGAGGAATCTATCTGTCCTGCTAGAGTTGGCTTGGCAGTAAAGGGCGCAAAACCAGATGAAGTTGGAAGGGGCGATATTATTGCTCAAGAAAATACAGTTAATGTAAAATCTGAAATTGAGCTTGATTTTACAAAGAGCCCATTTTATAAAACTGACATTGCACAAAACCAAGGATGTCTAGTTAGTGTGGGTTTGCAAATCAAGGCAGCAAAATTCTTATCTATTACTCCACTAAAGCTCACATTTGAAAAACCAATTGTATACAAACCTGGTGATATTGCAGTAATTCTAAAACCTGAATCCACTACAATTCGAATTCTGGGTAGCGGTCCAATCAAATAGTCTGATTTAATTAAATCAAAATATATCATATTTTATGCGCGGATTAATGATGGGCAGGTTTCAGCCATTTCATCTGGGACATTTGGATTTGGTAAAACAAATTCTTAATCAATGCGATGAAGTAATTATTGCAATAACTAGTTCGCAGTTCAATTATCTAGAAAAAGACCCCTTTACAGCTGGAGAAAGAATTGAAATGATTCATGATTCATTAAAAGAGTCTGGCATTGATTTGTCTCGATGTTTTATTGTGGCAATAGAAAACCAGTTCAATATTGCAACATGGGCATCTTATCTCAAAGCTGCATTGCCCCATTTTGATAAAGTGTATAGCGGAAATGATTATGTCAAAATGTTACTAGCAGATTCTAAAATTAATGTAGTCGCACCGAAATTTCTAGACAGAGCGCAATACAATGCAACTAATATTAGATTAATGATAATATCTAATGATAACTGGCAAAGTCTTGTTCCAAATGCAGTTGTTAAATTTTTACAAAAAATTAACGGCAAACAAAGACTGGATATAATATCCAAATCTGATACAAAACCAACTGAGCATTAATGGAACCAATACGTGCTTGTCCTATTTGTCCAGAATGTGGCTCAAAGAGATTCAAACGTCTACCTGGTGATACAGTCACGGTACAATGTCGTGGTTGCAACAAAATAATCACAATTTAAAATTATTAGTTAATATTTGCAGTATTCTGAGGTGATATCATGGCAAAAACATGGAAAGATAAAGACATCAGTTTAGATCCGCTAAAAGATCAAACTATTGCCGTAATTGGTTATGGAATTCAAGGCGATGCACAAGCCAATAACATGAAAGATTCAGGTCTTAACGTCATTGTGGGTTTAAAAAAAGGCGGAAACAGCTGGAAAAAAGCAGAAGCTGACGGTCACACTGTAATGTCTGTATCTGACGCATGCAAAAAAGCCGATATTATTCATGTTTTACTTCCTGATATGATCCAGTCTCAAGTGTATAAAGATGAAATTGGACCAAATCTTTCCAAAGGAAAAGCATTATCATTTTCACATGCAGCTGCCATTCATTGGAAATGGATTGTTGCTCCAAATGATGTTGATATTATTATGGTCGCACCAAAAGGACCTGGCTCTAAAGTAAGAGAAACATATCTTGAAAACTTTGGAACCCCATCAATTGTTGCAGTACACCAAGACTTTACTGGAAAAGCTTGGGATAGAACACTGGGAATTGCAAAAGCAATTGGCAGCGCACGTGCTGGATTAATCCAGACAACTTTCCAAGAAGAAGTTGAAACTGATTGGTTTGGTGAGCAAGCAGATCTTTGCGGAGGATCTGCATCTATGGTAAAAGCTGCATTTGAGACATTAGTAGAGGCTGGATATCAGCCAGAAATTGCATACTTTGAGGTTTTACACGAACTCAAACTAATTGTAGATATGATTCAAAGATATGGAATTAATGGAATGTGGAGACGTGTTAGCGAAACTGCAAGATATGGCGGTTTGACTCGCGGTCCAATGGTAATTAATAGTGAAACCAAAGATAACATGAAAAAAGTTCTAAAAATGATACAAGATGGCACATTTAACAAAGAATGGATTAGTGAATACCAGAAAAATGGCAAAGATGCATTTGACAAATACATGAAAGAAACAGATGCACACCAAATTGAAAAAGTCGGCAAGCAAATGCGTAAAATGATGTGGCCTGACTCTACGGAATAATCTTATAATTTTCTTAGTTTTGAAACACCAGTTGTAATATGATCAATGATATCTTTTAGCGGTGTTCCTGGACCAAATACTTCATCTACTCCTGATTTTTTGAGATCTTTTTTATCTTCTTCAGGTATTACACCTCCGCCAACTACTAACACATCTTTGATTCCTTTTTTGTTTAGTGCTTGTACTACTCTTGGAAACAATGTACCATGTGCGCCATTAAGCAAACTCATTGCAACTGCATCAACATCTTCATCCTCTGCAATTTGTGCAATTCTGTCTGGAGTGGCAAAAAGCCCAGAGTAAATTACCTCCATTCCTGCATCTCTAAATGCCCTGCATAATACTAGGGCCCCTCTATCATGACCATCTAGGCCCAATTTTGCAACTAGAATCTTGACACGTCTAGAAGATGTCTTTTGTTTCATGACTTGTGCTTTTCATTATTTTAAAGCCTTTATTTGATTTTCCATCTTTTTCATTATTCGCAATTTACATAAAGCGCTAGAAAAGCACCCTTACTGTGAAGGTAATTCCTGTAAACTATACGCTTGAATTTGAGCCTGTTTTCAAAAATTTTACCTTTAATGGAAAAGAGACAATCACCGTTAACTGCAAAGAGCATGTAAATTCAATCACACTACATTGCGCTGAGCTCAAAATAAAATCCTGCCATGTTAGACACAATGGAATATCGGAAAAGGCCATCACCAAAATTGATACAAAAAAAGAAGAACTAACAATTATAATTAAAAACAAAATCAAAGGTAATGCTTTTGTTGAAATTGAATTTACTGGAGAATTAAATGACCGTTTACTAGGATTTTACCGAAGTCAATACAAACAAAATGGCAAGACAAAATATCTTGCAACATCGCAATTTGAAGCAGCTGACGCAAGAAGGGCATTTCCATGCTGGGATGAGCCAGAAGCCAAGGCAACATTTGATATTTCAATAATTGCAGAAAACAAGTTTACTGCAATTTCTAACATGCCAGTTACATCAAAAAAGAAATTAAAAAATAAAACACTATACAAATTTGCAAAAACTCCTGTAATGTCTACATATCTTGTCTATCTTGGTGTAGGCGAGTTTGAATATCTTACAGGTAAGATTGGTAAAACACAAGTTCGTGTAATTACAACAAAGGGAAATAAATCAAAAGGCAAGTATTCCCTTGAGCTTGGAAAGAAACTGCTTTTATCATATGAGAAATATTTTGGAATAAAATATCCTTTGCCTAAATTGGATTTGATAGCAATTCCAGATTTTGCCTCAGGGGCAATGGAGAACTGGGGTGCAATAACATTTAGAGAAACCATCCTACTTTATGACCCAAAGACATCTTCCACTAGAACAAAACAATACATCGCCGAAGTAATCTCTCATGAAATTGCACATCAGTGGTTTGGAAATCTTGTTACCATGAAATGGTGGAATGATCTATGGCTCAATGAGAGTTTTGCAACATTTATGGCAACAAAGTTTGTTGACAAGTTTTATCCTGAATGGGACTTGTGGAATCAATTTGTTGAAGATGCGATGAACGCTGCAATGGGGCTGGATTCATTGAAAAACACGCATCCAATTGACGTCAAAGTAAATTCAACGTCTGAAATACGTGAAATCTTTGATGCCATATCATATGATAAAGGAGGATGTGTTTTAAAAATGCTGGAGCATTATGTTGGAGAATCAAATTTCCAAAAAGGATTAAAGAGATATCTTGCTGATTTCAAATACAAAAATGCTGAAGGCCAAGATCTTTGGGATGCAATAGGCAAGATTTCCAAAATGCCTGTACGCGCAATGGTATTGACATGGTTAAAGCAACCTGGGTTTCCAGTAGTTGAGATAGAAAAACAAGATTCGACATTGCATCTCAAGCAAAGACGATACATGTTGGAGTCTGATAAAAAATCAAATCATGGTCTGTGGTCTATTCCTCTTTCTATCGGACTAAAAGATGAATTATTCCAAAAACTTTTTACAAAAAAATCAATGTCTGTAAAACTGCCTAAGAACAGTATTGGGTTTGTAGCAAATTTTGGAAGAAAAGGATTCTATCGCGTAAAATATGATGAAGGCACTTTGCTAGATCTTAAAATGCTTGTAGACCAAAAACAAATTCCTGCAATTGACAGGTGGGCCATTCAAAATGATCTGTTTTCATTATGCATATCCTGTGACGAGACTGTTCGTAATTATCTTGATTTTTCTGATGCATACTATGATGAGGATAGCTACTTGGCATCTGTAAATGTAGCACACAACTTGTCTTCATTGTATTTTAGAGCATTTGATGAGGAATTCTCTTCAGAAATTCGAAATTATGCCGTAAACTATCTAAAGAAAATCTTGTATGACTTGGGATGGAATCCTAAAAAAACAGACAAACACACTGATGCTATGATGAGAGGACTTGCAATCTCTACACTTGGCAAACTAGATGATGATGAAGTTATAATTGAATCAGAAAACCGCTACAAGCAATTCTTGAAAAACCCTAGTTCTCTATCCCCTGACTTAGTTGAGCCTGTTTGCTCTGTTATGGCATGGAATGGAAATTCCAAAACCCATGAAGAATTGACTCAACTCTATAGAAATGCAAAAACAATGGAAGAGAAACTCCGATTTCTTGGGGCAATGTGTAGTTTCAAAGATGAAAAACTATTGCTAAAATCATTGAATTTCTCACAAACTTCAGAGGTTCGCTCTCAAAACATGCAGCTGCCAATCATGAAAGTCGCTGCAAATCCATACGGTAAAAAGATTCTATGGCCTTGGCTTAAGACTAACTGGACAAAACTCAACAAGAAAGTTGGCCGTGGCAATCCATTGTTTAATAGAATTGTTGCAAGTATCTCTTCTATTGCAGATGATTCCATGGAAAAAGAGATTCGCCAATTTTTCAAAAAGAACCCTACACCTGGTACTGAAAGGACTCAAGAGCAAACTCTTGAACGAATTAGAATCAATTCCAAATTCTTACGTAGCATGAGAAAAGAGTTTACATCATAACACTCATGGCAAAAAAAATAATTCCTATAATTTCTATTGTTGTAATTAGTATATTGGGATTGTTTTTTCTTTCAGATTCCAGTTCTAACAAAGATGTCTTAAAATCTACATTTGAAATTGATGCAACTTATTATGATGCAGGATATGTCCAGATTTCATATCTGGATAAATCAGCAAAGACTAATTATGTTGTATTGGAAATTTTGGGAATGGATGAATCGTTTCAAAAAACTTTGTCTGGCTCTGAATTTGTAGAAACTGTCCCCTTTCCAAATATCTCAAAATATGGATGGCAAGTTAATCCTGTGACATTTCTAATAGACCATGAAGAACTTGGAAAGGTTTCTCTGAAAACTGAAATTCATCCATATGGCGAACCTGCACCTCCGATTATCTACGGTAATCCTTAGATGATATACAAGATTTTATTGCAGCTTTGAGGATTTACCGTATGGATATTTCTGATTTAAAAAAGGGCAAAAGGGGGGCAATTGCCAAGGCTATCACTATAGTTGAAAATGATCCTATTGAGGCAAGAAAACTACTAAAAAAAATATTCAAAGAAACTGGAAATGCATCGATAATTGGAATTACAGGACCTGCAGGTGCTGGCAAAAGCTCGCTTATCAACAAAACATCTGTGGCATTAAAAAAACTACATACAAAACCAGCTGTTCTTGCAATTGATCCTACAAGCCATGTGACCGGGGGAGCAATATTGGGCGATAGAGTTAGAATGACTGAATCTACTGATTCTGGAACTTATATCAGAAGTGTTGCATCAAGGGGAGCAACTGGCGCTATTTCTAGATCATTGAGAAACAGCATTAGAGTTTTAGAATATGCTGGATTTAATCCAATAATTATTGAAAGTGTTGGTGCCGGTCAAACCGAGATAGAAATTTCAAATATTGCCGATATCACTGTAGTTGTTTTTAATCCTAATACTGGTGATAGTATACAAACCATAAAAGCAGGTTTGACTGAAATTGGAGATATCTATATTGTTAACAAAAGTGATCTTGATGGAGCCAATCAACTCTTTGATGCAGTTCGTGATTATATCGGCTCATCTACGAAAAATCCTATTATCTTAAAGACTTCGGTTAAGAAAAATTCTGGAATATCTGAATTTGCCAAGACACTAAAAGAAATGATGGTTATAAAAAATAAGAATAAACAAGAAAAGGATATGATTCGACTGGAGACTGAATTAAAAGATCTTATTTTAAATAATATGAGTGAAAAGATCGAAACAATGCTTGATTCTGATAAAATGTTTTCCAAATATCTTAAAAAAATTCAATCAAAAGAAATGGATCCTTTTGATGCTGCCGATAAAATTACAAAGTCTTTGATAAAGTGAAAAGTATGGCTAAAAAACAAAATGCAAACAAGGAATCCTCAAAACAATATGTAACTGATTCTAATTTCCCAGTAAAGAGAATCTATCATAGATCCTCAAAGAAATACACCAAAGAAGATTCCGGAGTATATCCATTTACACGTGGAATTCATCCTGAAATGTTTCGTGAAAGATTCTGGACCATGAGACAGTATTCTGGATTTGGCGATGCAAAATTAACCAATGAACGATTCAAGTTCATGCTTGAAAAAGGCCAAACAGGTCTAAGTATGGCATTTGATCTTCCAACCCAAATAGGATATGATCCTGATTCCACACAAGCAGAAGGTGAAGTAGGAAAAGTCGGTGTCTCAATTGCATCACTTAAAGACATGATGATTGCTTTTGATGGGATTCCTCTGGGAAAAGTAAGCTCTTCAATGACAATCAATTCCACTGCATCAACATTGCTTGCATACTATATTGTAGTGGGTGAATCACAAGGATTCAAAAGCACTGAACTAAGAGGTACAACACAAAATGATATCCTCAAAGAATACATTGCAAGAAACACCTACATTTATCCTCCAAAGCCATCAATGAGATTAATTGGGGACATGATTGGGTATTGTGCTGATAAAGTTCCACAATGGTACCCTGTTTCAATTTCTGGTTATCACATGAGAGAAGCTGGATGTACTGCAACACAAGAAATTGCATTTACCATTGCAAATGCTATTGCGTATATTCAAACATGCATTGACAGGGGACTAAAAATAGATGATTTTGCACCAAGGCTTTCATTTTTCTTTTGTTGTACAATTGAGTTCTTTGAAGAAGTTGCAAAGTTTAGAGTTGCAAGAAAAGTTTACGCTAAAATTCTCAAAGAAAAATTTCATGCAAAGGATCCTCGCTCACTACAATTAAAATTCCATACCCAAACAAGTGGGGAATCTCTAACTGCACAACAACCAGACAATAACATTGTACGTGTTGCAATACAAACAATGGCTGCAGTAATTGGTGGAACTCAGTCACTTCACACAAATTCTAGAGATGAAGCCCTGGCTTTGCCTACTCAGGAATCTGCAAAAATTGCTCTTAGAACACAGCAAATTGTAGCGCATGAAAGTGGAGTCACTAAAACTGCAGACCCTATGGCTGGCTCTTACTATCTTGAGGAACTATGTGATCAAATTGAAGAGGATGTTTGGAAATATCTAAAACAAATTGAAAAAATGGGCGGCTCTATCAAAGCAATTGAAAAAGGATTCTTCCAATCTGAAATTAGACAAAACGCATACCGTCTAAAAAAAGAGGCAGATGCTGGTGATAGAATCCTAGTTGGTGTAAACAAGTACTCTGAAATTGAAGAAAAGTCCCCCGAACTACTAAGAATTGATGATAGAATTGAGATCCAACAAAAGAAAGCACTCAAAGAATTAAGATCCTCACGGGACAATAAAAAACTCGAAAAAGCATTATCTGCAATGAAAAGCGCTGCTGACACTGATGAGAATCTGATGCCATATATCATTGCCTCTGCAAAAGCGTATGCCACTACTGGTGAAATCAGCAACACATTTCGAGAAGTATTTGGAGAATATCGTCCAAAAGAGGTCTTTTAGTTTGACCTTTCTCTAGAATATTTTCACAAATGTGTTGAATTTTTCTGCAATGAATTCTTGTTCCTGGTTTTGACTTAATTTTTTCATACTTTTTAAAAAGGATATTTTAGAAAAGTAAAACACGATCATCAAAGATGATTGTTCAAAAATTTAGCTGATTTCTAATCTGTATCATAACTTATCTCATCAGACAATAGCGCCATGCATACATCCCATGGAGTATAGACTTGTTCTCTTGTCATTACATAAGGATGTAACATGCCAAACATTAGTTTTGATAGTTCTGCAAGATTCAGATCTTCTGAAACAGATTTGATCTCTGCCAACTTGAATGGCTCTTTGAACTTCATGTCCAAAAAGTTTTCAGTATCTCGCAAATAGTTTAATTCTTGAGCTATTGTCTGAATAATTATTCTGTCACTTATAAAACTAGATGAGTTTTTGAATACTAGTTTTCTAGTATGGTTTGTCATCATTGAGTTAATTATCTGTCCCATCGTGTCATCATATTGAAATGAGATGATCTCTTTGTAAGGAAGATCTGAAATGGTAATGTCTGTTTTACAGTTAGCGCCAACCTCGAGCAGTTTTCTTGCAGAAACAGCAGAATATCCACCATAAGAATTTGGTAAAATTGAAAACGCTCTATGTGTTGCTTGCCATTTTTCTAAGAGTTCCCTTAGATTTGTATCTGATGACACTCTGACTAGATCTTCATCTACTATATTGCCAACTGTTTCTTTATCAAAAAAATCAGATGAAGGATTTTCAAAAATATTCTTGATTATTTCAATACCTCCAACAAGACCAATTGGCATATTTTTTTTATCTGTTACAACAAGTGAATCAGTAAATGACTCTAGATAATGAACAAGCATTCCTGCTGCAATCCACACCTTGTTGTCTTCTTGTATACTTACAGATGGAGTAGATGTTAACGATAAAGGTAATAATTGGCTAAGAGTAAGATCTGCAATTGTCAATGAATCATTTGCATGATTTTGACATTTAACCTATAACTAAAATTATCAAGAATGGTTTTGTACAAATCATACGTAATTTTTTATGATTTTTTCAAGGATTAGGCTCAGATCATACTTCAATCATATGATAACTGTCATGTTATGAGTGAATAAATTTAATAAATAATCTACTCCATTCTCAGATTTGAAAATCATCTTTATCATAATCTTTAATGATAAAGACCTAAAACTATGGACTTGTAATAATCATTAACATGGACAGTCATAAAATAAAAGAGATTGAGCAAGAAAAGGAATTCTTGGAAGAATTAAACAGTCTTTATGAAAAATTAAATGAAAAAAATTCAAACCTTCTAAGTTCTCTCAATCAGGAGATAAGAACCCCGCTTGTTCTGATAAAGTCATACACTGACATGCTTCTTGACGGTCAATTTGGTGCTATTACTCAGATTCAACATGATAAGCTAGTTCTAATGAGTAAGAGTATAGATTCTTTAATCCAATCTGTTTTAGATGTGAATAAACAACGTTTCAATAATAGCTAATTTAGTTCCATTTAAGAATAAAAAACACTAAATTGAGTCATTTTAAGTAATATTTTTCCGTATTGTGTACTATTTTAGTCGTTATTAGTTCCAAACAAGAAGGTTATAACTTAATAACGCCTTATGATATTATGGGCAAAAAAGTTCTAATCATTGATGATAATCCTTCTATTTCAAAAGTATTAGAAAAATCATTGACCCTGTCAAATCATCATTGTACCGTATGTAATGGTGGACGCAACGCTATTGGTTTAATCGAATCTAATGATTATGATGTAATTTTACTTGATTTGATGATGCCAGAATTTAGTGGCTACGATGTTCTCTCCGAATTAGAAAAAAGAAATAAAATCATTAAAAATAATATCTATGTTTTTACGGCCTCAGATATGCAACAATCTGATGTTGATTTTCTATTAAAAAAAGGGGTAAAATCATGCATTATGAAACCCGTCAAATCTGAAACGTTGAAAATGATCATAGGTTTGTAAGTTGCAGACAGAAAATAAAGATCACACAGATAGTAAATTAAAAGATTTAACTCAAGAAAATTTTCTTTGGGAAGATGTTTCTGAAAAATTGGAAGAAAAAACGAAACAAATCTCAATTGAAAATGAACATCTCAAAAATCAGGTCAGCAAAGATCAGTTCACCATAAAAGAACTATCGCAAGAAAATGTCATGTCTAATGAATATGATGCGGTCTTAAAATCAAACTCACTAAGTAAGAAGAAAAAAATAATTATTCTCGGAGTTTCGCTGATTCTAGTAATGGTAATTTCATTTATTGCCATTTCTAGTATTGTGGAACCGTCCGGAACCGAGAATCCTCTAAAATCAAAATTTGTGATTGAGAATCTACGTGGGGATAAAGTTTCTACTTTTATGAGATGGAAATTATTGCCTCAAGACACATTGGTAGTCAATATAATAAATTCAGAATTAGCTTCTAATGAACAAATTCAAGTAATCAAAAATACAATAACATCTACTGAATTATTAAATATTGATGATTCTCTTCTGCATAAGGGTCCGAAAGGAGTATCCTCTACATATTATGATGGATGGCAAGGTGCCCTTGATTATCTTTCCTTAAAAAATACCAAATATAACATACCAAAAAAAATTGATGTAATAGAATCAAAAAATGGTGAAGGGCAGGTCATAATAACACTGAGTAATGCAATGGACGCAGACGGATATAGTGGATATACAAAGTCAGTTGTAGACCAAAACCAGATCCTCAAATCTACTATTACAATTTACAACATGGATGAACTAAGCTCTTCACAGATAGAGACAATAACAAGACACGAGTTTGGCCATGCTTTAGGATTAGCCCACTCCACAGCACCTGAAGACCTCATGTATCCTACTATTCAATCAAATTATCCATACATTTCACAATGTGACATTGATGCGATAATTGCCCTTTATGACGGAAAAGAGTCAAGTGATGTAATATGTCAAAAATGATCAGGTGTATTGTGAATCATTGAACCGTAAACTAATCATAGTTTCATTTATGGCGATTGCTTTAATCGTTGGATTATTGGCAATCAGTACATTCAAACCTCATCAAGAACAAGAACCAATCAAACTTGCCATAAGCTTATGGTCAGGAGATTCACATGCGTTTATAGCACAAGAGTTGGGTATATTTAAAAAAAATGGTGTTGATGTACAATTAATTTATTCAATAAATTATCCTGATGCCCTGACTGCTTATCAGAATCAGAATGTTGATGGATTTTTTGGTACAATAACTGACGCAATATATTATGATGCTGTATTGTATCCGTCAAAAGTTATTTACGTTACAGATTATTCAGATACTGCAGATGTAATTGTTGGAAACATCAAATCACTAGATGAAATAAAGGGAAAGACAATCAGTGTTGAAAACATAAACAGCTATTCTCATATTTTTGTTCTGGCAGCATTAGAAAAATACGGTCTGACTGAGGATGATGTTTTTTTTAAATCCATCCCTGCGTATCAAGTAGCAGATGCACTGATTGATGGAACAATAGACGCTGGCCATACTTGGGAGCCTACAACCACAGATGCACTAAATCACGGATACAACGTAGTGTTTTCAGCAGGGCAAATGCCGGGAATTATTACCAGTGCAGTGACGATTAATGAAAATGTCATAGAGAAAAGACCGAATGATGTGAAAAATATTGTCAAGTCACTAGTCGAAGCTCAGGAATATCGAGATCTGCACAGAGAAAAGGCTTTAGAGATAATGAGCAGAGCGCAAAATGTCCCTATATCTGATCTTGAGAAAGGTTTTGTAGGTATACACACCATGGATCTTGCTGGAAATTACAATGCATTTTACAACTCGACAGAAACCAAAGAAAGTTTTGAATTTATTTCAAATTTTTATCTTAAACGAGGTCAAATATCTGAAATTCCAAAATTTGACGATATAATGGAAGGAAAATTCATTAAAGAACTACAACTGGAAAATGAAACTTAGCTTCATATTATTTATCGTACTATCTGGTATTACGATATTAACGACTATTCTATTGGGTGCTTTTGTTTTTGAAATATTTTTTAATATTTTGGAAGATAATTTAAAAACAAGTACAGAAGATTTGATCAATTCCTCTTTGGATGCAATTTCACATAGCATGTTTGAACGATACAATGACATGTTAATTCTAACTAATGACGAACATCCTATTATGACATCTGATAATATAATAAACAAATTAATTTTATTACATACTTTTGAGCAGTCATCAAAAAGTTACCTGGCTTTTTCAATATATGATAATGATGGAAAAAAAATACTAGATACAAGAAATGTTGGGATAAATAATACTGCAAGTAGCGAAGAATTTTTCAACACTGCAATAAAAGGTGAGATCTATTTTGATAAAATTCCAACATACTCAACAGATCTTAATCAGAATACGATAAGGTTCTCAGGACCTGTTTACGATCAAGACAAAAACATTGTGGGAGTTCTAGTGGCAAATACTTCAACCTTACCAATAAACGATATACTTAATCGCCATTTTCAAAAATCACAAACCGAGATTATCTCAAAAGATGGCATTATAATTTTCTCCAATTATGACAAAGCATCTCTATTTACTCCATCTGACTATCAAATACAAAAAAAACAATATTCTGATAATTTTTTCATATTCTCTGGTATTCAAAAAGGATACTTGGATTATCCAAGCTCAGAGTGGGTTATGTTAGTAAAGACATCAAAAGATTATTTGTGGAGAGACATGGTAAACCATCAAATTACTTTTACTCTAATTTCAACCATAATTGTAGTTGGCATAATTGTTGTTTCAGTATGGCTTTCACAAATAATATCACGTCCTCTGCTTAATTTGAAAAATACCGCAATGCAGATACAAAATGGCAATTATGTAGAAATTAAAAAAGAAGGCACTGATGAAACCAAAGAACTGGCATCAGCGTTTAATGTCATGTCTAAATCAATTAAAAACTATAACAAGAATCTAGAAGATTTACATACCGTGGTAGATGTTGCAGCAGAAGTAAGTATAACAGATTCCGATGGAAAAATTCTGCATGTCAATGATAAATTTTGTGAGACTTCAAAATATACTCATTCGGAATTAATCGGTCAAAACCACCGTATTCTAAAATCAGAATTTCATCCTCCAGAGTTTTTTAAAAATATGTGGGATACAATAACTAGAGGTGAAATTTGGTCTGGTGAAATAAAAAACAAAAATAAGAATGGAGAATATTACTGGTTAAAAACAGTAATCATGCCGTTCAAAGACATCTCTGGTAACATATACCAATACATGTCAATTAGAACAAATATTACAGAACAGAAACGCGCTCAAGAACAACTGAATAAGGCTTTACTCAACATAAAAATTAGTGAACTTACAATCAAAGAACAACTTAATGAGATAAAAAAAATTGATAAACAAAAAGATGAGTTTTCATCAATGGTATCGCACGAATTAAAATCTCCTCTCTTGCCAATTTTGGGATACTGTGAGTTATTAAGTGATCCTGAATCAAACAAGAATCTGACTGAAGACCAAAAAGAGGCCATTTCAGAGATAACAAATAGTGCAGAACAATTGAACAAAATAACACATGATGTTTTAGACGCACAAAAACTCGAAATGAATAGGCTGAGCCTTAATTTCACTTCCTTTGATGTTCATATTTTACTTGATGATTTGTTGAAATCATATGCCCTAATAATCTCTGAAAAAAATATCACATTAGAAATAAAAGATGATCTTCATTACATGATAAATTCTGACCGCATTAGACTTCGTCAAGTATTTGATAATTTGATTAGAAATGCGATAGATTTTGTACCTCGTAATGCTGGACGAATCCATATAGGGGCCATTGACAAAAATGATCATGTTGTATTTTATGTAAAAGATAACGGAATTGGAATATCACAAGAAAAACAAAAGGAACTTTTCAGAAAATTCTACCAAATAGATGCATCATACACCAGATTACATGGAGGAACTGGTCTAGGATTAGTCATATGCAAGAGTCTTATTGAAATCATGGGAGGGACAATCTGGGTCGAAAGTACACCGGATACTGGGACTACTTTTTACTTTATGCTTTCAAAAAATCAGAGGAAATCATGATATGAACAAATATGAAATCATTGAAAAATGCCTGAATATATCCCCCAAAGTTAGATTTGTTGGAATTTATGATGATGGTCAGTTGTATTATAAAACCCAGAATAATATTCCAACATATTTGTCTCCCAGTGAAACTGAACGATCATGCATTCAGGCACTTTTACGCTATAAGACACGATTGTTACTTTCAGGCAAGATTGGAAACCCAATCTGGTCAATTACAATGTATGAAAAACTATATCGGGTAACAATTCCAATCCGACACAATACTCTAATGTTATCCAGTATGGAGTTATCATCAGATCCAATTGATATTTCTACCAAAATCATTGAGATTATCCCTGAATTAAATTTAGAATGACACGTAAATCATCTTTATGAGATGGTTATGTCTTTACTTATCTGTTTTAGAAATGATTTAACATCTGTCTCTTGTATGATATTGTTGAACCTATTTTTTTCAATTTCTATATCATACGATCTATGCTCGTTGATTATGTCTCCAAATATTGTTCTAAACATGTCCTCTTCCCTGTCTGCAAGTTCCTTTGTTGGAAAACACTTGTAATGTACCCAATCAAAATCTCCCCGTACACGAAGTGCAAGTGTACAAAAAGGTGAATTTGCAATATATTGTTTATAGGCCTCTACACGTTGTAAGAAATTTACAGTGTTTTTGAATTTTACCAATACTAGTCTCTTATATGAGGTTCCAGAAATACTATCATCAAATATTGTAATGTATTTTTTTATTAGTCCTTTATTTTCCAATATTTTAATGCGTTTTCTTATCGCCCGCGATGTTAATACAATGCTCTTTTTTTTTAATTGCACCGAAATAGATTCTGCTGAAGCAGAAGCGTTATTTGCCAATATTTGAACTATCTCTAAATCAGTTCCGTCCACGTTCTGTAATACACATAATATGATTTATCGTTTTCCATTTTGGAACAATAAATTGTATTATTTTCCATTTTGGAACTATTTTTTCATCATACATGAGATTATCTGTTGAGTTGATTCTTATTTAGAAATTAAAATCAAACATTGTATATTGACGCAAAAAAACATCCTAATTATAGATGATGATCCAAGTATCCATAAACTTTTACAAAAATTCATTGATTTGTATGACTTTACACTTTATTCTGCAAATAATGGAAAAAGCGGATTGGAGTTGATTCTAAAAAACAAGTATGATGTAATTTTACTTGATTTGGTGATGCCTGAATACAGTGGCCTGGAATTACTATTTGATTTAGAAAAAAAGCGAGATATATCTAAAATGAATATTTTTTTGTTTTCAGCTGCTGACATAAAACAACAAACCCTGGATAATTTGAAATCAATGGGTGTCAAAGAGATAATAAGAAAGCCCGTTAAACTACATGATCTTCTCAAGACAATAGGCGTTGAATGATGGCAGGTTCATAAAGTCAAAATGTGTTGACAATGACTAATTTTAATTCATATTTAAAATTAAAATTGATGCACGATCAAGCCTTTGTCGAATATCTAGAATCAAATAAAGAAACTAAGCAATTTGCTGATTTTGCGATGCGTGCGGCTAACTCTAAAAACAAACCAATCCAGGATTTAATCCCCAACACCTACCGTGATTTTCTAAATCAGTTTGAGTTCTTGGAAGATATTGAGATTAGAGACTAATTGCGTTTGAAATTTGCACTCATTTAGAAAATACGTGCATTCATGTTTTTTTATCTCCATTATTCCCATGGTAAATTAATTCACTACAAACGATTTCAGCAATAATTGTTGCACTGGGTATTGGAGATAAGTTGGATTACAATCTTAAATCTTTAAGTTATTCCTTCACTTGATGAAAAATAACAATGAGTTTTTTCAAAACTATTGAAAAGCGCCGATCAATTAGATCTTTTTCAATTAGGCCTGTTGAAAATTCAAAGATTAACAAGATATTGAAAGCAGCTAGTATGAGTCCATCTGCTAAAGGATTACAAAGTTTTAGAATATATGTTGTTAAAGACAGAATGAAAAAAGAAAAACTGGTTCATGCTGCCCATGAGCAAAAATATGTGAATGCACCTTTACTTTTGGTATTTTGTACTCAGCCAACAGGGATTAAGAAAATAATGGGAATACGTGGCGAACACTTGTTCTCAATTCAGGATGCAACCCTTGCTGCTAGCTATGCTCAACTGGCAGCTACCGCATTGGGATTGGCAAGTGTTTGGATTGGAAATTTTAATGAAAAATCGGTTCAGAAAATTATCAAAACCACACTTCGACCAATATCTATTCTTCCTATTGGGTATCCCCATGAAAGCCCTCAATCCAAGAAAACTAAGAAAATAAACGAGATTGTAAGATCAATCTGAAACCAAAGAAATATTTTGTTAATTGTATAGTTGTTTGACTTTCTGGAATAATTGTCTGACAGTACGTACAAATAAAATAAAACCAATTAATACTGTAAATTGATGAGATATTTTAGATGAAAATTGATCATGTTGCAATTGCAGTAAATGATGTAGAGGAATCTGCCAAAGTTTACCAAGAAGCACTAGGTGTTTCTAGTGTTGAATTTGAAACAGTTGAAACTGAAGGTGTCAAAGTTGCAATCATTCATCTAGACAATGGAAGAATTGAATTGATGCAACCAACCAATGATGCCAGTCCAATTAAAAAATTCCTTGATAAAAAAGGACCCGGTCTTCATCATATTGCTTTGGAGACTGATAACATTGAAGGTGAGGTTTCAAGAATGGAAGGATGTGGAATTCAGTTTCTAGGAAAAATCAGACCTGGCTCTGCTGGCACCAAAGTTACATTCATTCACCCAAAATCCCTTTCTGGTGTTTTAGCAGAACTCTGCTCACATCCAAAATAATTTCTCTATTTTATCATTCCATCATTTTTAGAGTATCTGATGCTGTAATTATTCCAATAATTTTTGATTTTTTTGAAACGAGAATACATTTTGAATATCGAATTAACGGAACAAGTACATTTGCCGGTGTATCATAATCCACAATTGGTGGCACTGGCTCCATAGTGTCTGCTAGTTTTGCATTTTTTAATTCAGCTTCTCCTAGGTCTGCAAGATGTCTGACAATTCCGTCTTCTGATATTACTCCTACCGGTTCCTGTCCATTGAAAATAGGAATTTGACTAATTGATGATTCGTGCATTTTTTTTATTGCATCATGTAGTGTGTTGCTCGGCTTTAGTTTTACCACGTCTTTGCTACAGAAATCCCCCGCTTTGTGAGATGATGATTTTCCCTCAAGATTTGCCAGACTATCAAAAATTCTTTTCGCCGTTTCATAACTTGGTTGACTTCTGCCTGACTCTATTTGGTTAATCATCGAAGTGCTTACCCCTGTCATAGTGGCAAGTGTTTTTTGTGTAATGCCTATTTTTAGTCTGATTTGTTTGATAGAATCAATTCTTGGTAGCAATTCGTATTGTTGTATGTTGAACTGGTTTTAAAATGTGCTTTGTATGATTATCTTCTTTTAGATTTGCTCTTTTTTGCAGCTTTCTTTACTGGTTTTCTTGATTTCTTTACTGCTCTTCTTTTTGGAGCTACTTTTTTAGTTGCAGACTTTCTTTTTGCAGATTTCTTTGGCTGTTCAATTGCTGCCTGTGCTGCTGCTATTATTGCAATTGGTATTCTATGTGGTGATGCGCTGACATAACTTAGATTTGCATTATGGCAGAATTTGATAGAGTTTGGATCTCCTCCATGTTCTCCACAAATTCCAATTTCCATGTTTGGCTTTATGCTTCGTCCAGCTGCAATTCCAATCTTCATTAGGCTTCCAACTCCGTTTACATCAATTGATTGGAATGGATTTTTCTCAAGAATTTCTTTGTCCATGTATTCTGGAAGGAATTTTCCTTCTACATCTTCACGACTAAAACTAAATGTTCCTTGTGTGAGATCATTTGTACCAAAGCTAAAAAATTCCGCAGTATCTGCAAGCTCATTTGCAGTTAAAGCTGCACGTACCACTTCAATCATTGTTCCAAAGTTAATTTTTAATTTCATGTTGTGTTTTAACTCCATCTCTTTTTTGATGGAATCGTAGATTTTTTTAATATGGTTCAGCTCAGCAATGCTGCTTATTTGTGGAATCATAATTTGTGGATATGCGTTTACTTTATTTTTAGCCAATTCCGCTGCTGCTTCAAACACTGCCCTGATTTGCATTTCATAAATTTCTGGATAAGTAATTCCTACTCTGACCCCTCTGTGTCCCATCATTGGATTAATTTCTGCTAGTTCTCGTGCTCTTTTTAAAACGATTTTTGCTTTTTCCAATTCCTCTTTGTCATTTTTTATCTCTAACTTGTGAATTTTATCAGCTAGTTCTTCTGGATTTGGCAAGAATTCATGCAATGGTGGATCCAATAATCTGATAGTCACTGCATATCCTTCCATTGCTTTTAGAATCTCGATGAAATCGCTTTTTTGTAATTCTCCTAGTTTGGCTAACACTTTTTTTCGCTCTTCAATGTTTCCTGCCATGATCATTTCTACAAACAATCCTATTCTGTCGCTTCCATTGAACATTCTTTCTGTTCTACAAAGACCAATTCCTTGTCCCCCAAATTCTCTTGCTAGTCTTGCTCCTTCTGGAGTGTCTGCATTTGCTCTAATTCCTATTTGCTTGGCTTTTTGTGCCCATTCTAGAATCATTTTGAAATCCTCTGTGATTTTTGGCTCTATTGTTGGAATCTCTCCAAGATAGACTGAACCAGTACTGCCGTCAATTGTAATTGCGTCTCCCTCATGTACTATTTTTCCATCAACACTGCATTGCTTGTTATCATAATCGATTCTCAAATTTGAACAACCCACGATACATGGTTTGCCCATCCCCCTTGCGACAACTGCTGCATGTGATGTTTTTCCTCCCCGGCTGGTAAGAATTCCAACTGACTCAAAGAATGCAGGGACATCCTCAGGTTTTGTTTCTTCTCTAATTAGAATGACTTTGGCTCCGTTTTCTCCCATGGTAGTTGCTCTTTTTACATCCAGTACTGCTATGCCACTTGCTGCTCCGGGTGATGCTGCAATTCCTTTTACTAGTAGAGTATAATTTTTGATAGATTTTGAATCAATTGTTCTGTGTAGTAATTGCTCTAGTTGTTCTGCATGCAGTCTTGTTAGTGCCCTGTTTTTATCAATTAATTTTTCTCTAACCATGTCTACTGATGTCTTTACCATTCCAACTGCATTCATCTTTGCATTTCTTGTTTGTAGCAAGTAGAATTTTCCTTGCTCAATTGTAAACTCTATATCTTGAGGTTCTTTGTAGTGTTTTTCTAGTCTTTCACATGTTTGTGCTAATTGTTCATATGATTTTGGTAATTCTATTTTCATCTCATCTACTGGTTTTCCTGTTCTAACTCCTGCCACTACGTCTTCTCCTTGTGCATTGACTAGATATTCTCCAAAAAGATGTCTTGTTCCATCTCCTGGATTTCTTGTAAATACTACTCCTGTGGCACTGTCATTTCCCATGTTTCCAAATGCCATTGAAACTACATTAACTGCAGTACCATCTGCAATGTCTTTTGTAATGTTGTTTTTCTCCCTGTATACAACTGCTCTTTCTCCCATCCAACTTCCAAATACTGCTTTGATTGCTAACTCTAGTTGCTCAGATGGGTCAGAAGGAAATTTTACACCTGTGTGTTTTTCACAAATCTTTTTGTATTCTGAAACAACTGTTTTTAGAGATTTTTCATTTAATGCACTATCTGCTTGTACGGCTTGGTTTAGCTTTGCATTTTCTAACACTTCATCAAATTTCTTATCGTCAACGCCAAATACTACTTTGCCAAATAGCTGAACAAATCTCCTGTATGAATCCCATGCAAATCTTGAGTTGTTGCTTTTCTTTGCAAGGCCTTCTACAGTTTCATCATTTAATCCCAAATTCAAAATAGTATCCATCATTCCAGGCATGGATATTGCAGCCCCTGATCTTACAGATACAAGCAGTGGGTTTTCTTTAGAATTCCATTTCTTTCCAGTTCTTTTTTCAATTTTTGCAATGTTCTTTTTTACTTCAGAAATTAGTGTTTTTGGCAATTTTTTATTATTGGTATAATACATTTTGCAAACTTCAGTAGTAATTGTAAATCCGGGTGGAACAGGCAATTTGAGTCTGGTCATCTCGCAAAGACCAGCTCCTTTTCCTCCTAGGAGTTTCTTGTTTTTTCCGTCTCCTTCGTCATAAAAGTAAACTTGTTTCATTTTTTATCTAGATTATCAAATCAAAATCAGGGGTTTTTAAAGCATTGCCTTTGAAAACTCTTCAATTACTTTTGTCCAGTTCTTTGCTTTGATTATTCCGCTTGCAACTAAAATTCCTTTGGAGCCTAATTCTAATGCTTTTGAAATATCTTGTCCTGAAACAATTCCTGCACCACAAAGCAATTTTGTTTTGTTGTTTGCACTGTTTACAGCATCTGCAGCTTTTGTAATGAGTTCTGGTCTTTCTTTTGAAACTGCTTTTCCAGATCCAATGAGTTCTGGTGGTTCTATTGCAATGTAATCTGGATTTAATTTTGCGTATTTTTTTACTTCTGCTACATCCTTGACACAAACAACTGAAATCATCTTTAATTCTCTTAATCTTAAAACAAGTTCAGTAATTTCTTTTTCTGAAATTCTATGTTCACTATGATTAATCAAAGAACCACTGACTTTGGATTTTTTCAACAATTCTGGAATGACAAATCCTGTTGTACTGCCAATTTTTGAATTATCTACATGTTGTGCTAAAATTGGAATTGAACTATTTGATACTATGCCGATCAAGTGCTGTGGTGGTGCAACTGCAATTTTTATTTTATATTTTTTTGAAATCTTTTCTACAATATTTACAAATTCTGTTATTTTGTCTCCTGCAATCTCTTCATAGTTTTTGCAATTAATTATGAACATACTTTCTTTGAAAATTCCAACATTGTATTTAACCCTTGATTGTATGTTTTACTAATTTATCTTTGATATTTTTTCGTATCTTTTTTTCATGAATAAAACTATCATCATAAGAAAAATTGCTGCAATATTTGTGCCTATAATAAAGACATCTGCAACTATAATTCCATAAATTAACCACAAGATGGATCCTCCAGAGATGAAAACCATTAGATATTTTGAAACATCTTTGAGGCTCTTTGTCTTGTATCCTTTGATAATCTGCTCTACCCATCCTGATAAAATTAAAACTCCGGCAGCTATTCCAAGTATGGTAAGTAAAGTTCCGTCAATTTCCACAACAAGTCACTAATTCCAAAAAAATTCATCCAACCCAGTTTGTTTTGGTCTGCCTAGCATAGTCTGAAAATCCAAATCCAACGATGATGTGATTTGATCTAATGTGGCCTCCATAAACTCCATGTATTTTTTAGAGTCTATCTCTTCTTTTTTTGCCAATTCCACTGGCTTTACCCCAGGTTTGTTTAGAATTTTAACATATGATATTTTGTCTCCTTTTTTTACCTCTCTGATTGATTCAAGTAATTTTGCGGCTCGTATGTGTTGTGGAACTGTTTTGATATATTCCGATGGTGCTTTACTGATCATTACATTGAATGTCAGGTCTTGCAGTGGTATCTCTTTTGCTTCTACTTTTTTTGCACATGTTGCAATTTTGTCTGTGATCTCTTTTTTTGCTCGCTCAAAATCTGAAACTGTTTGAACTTTGGATAAGACATCCAGTAATTCATAAAATAATTTTCTGATAAATGGTGGTGTGTGTGATTTTTTCCCAGTCAAACCTTTTACGTCTACTGTACCTGTGTTGGTTACGCCAAGATAGTTTTTCTTTCTGTTACTTAATACACAGTATCTATACACTTTGTCAATTTCTAAATCTACTCCATGATCTTTTTTTGCTTGTTCTATCACTTTGTGGATTTGCTCATCTGTGGGTTTTTTGATAAACAATGAATCTGTGTCTCCATAAAGAACTTCAATTCCTATTGCCTCACATTTTTTGATAGTCTCTAAAATTGTGAATCTGCCAATAGCAGTTGTTGCCTCTGCTGCAGGAAGAAAATACAATGGAAAAATCTCTGCACCCATTACTCCATAGCTGGCATTTAGGATTACTTTGAGTGCTTGACTAACTACCGTGTATTGCTGTCTTTGATCTTCTGTCAGTGTCTCTTTTTTTGAGAGGCTTTTGTAGTAATTTACCCTCAAGTCTCGTAGTGAACCGATAATTATTGCTGTTAGTCCATTTCTTTTTGTGCATGCCCAATGATTTGTTTGAGGTATGGTATTTTTCTTACATTCATCATGAGAGCATCTTACTGTTTCATATGATATGTTTCTCACTTTAATGATACTGGGGTATAGACTTGCAAAATCCATTACTACCACATCAAAATGAATTCCTTCTTTTGGATCAATGACTAGTCCTCCTCTGTATTTTTTATCTTTGATTATTGCATCTGATGATACTCCTTCTGATCTTCTCTCAAGTTCTTCTCTTTTTGGAATCAATGCATTTCTTTGTCTGTGTTCGTAATACAGCAAACTTCTAATCCACTGTGACACTCCCATTCTTGCAATATCGTCAATTGGCATTCTTCCAATTCTGGCAATAATTACAAGCAAATCCATCAAAAGATCTTTGTTAAAACTTGTAAGCTCGTATGTTAATAACGCATCATTGTAACAATAATTTGCAATTTGATATAGACTAAGCTGATCAAACTCTAAACCATAATCTATTTTTTCTTTATTTAAGAGCGCTTTTGATACACTGTTTAATGAAAAATCTGTATACTTTTGACTAAATGCGTAAATCTGAAATGAACGATTTGAAAGTGTTCTATACAAATCAAGATGTACACCATGTTTTAGTGTGGCAGAATCTTTCATCATGTATAGTGGGTTGTTTTCCTTTTTTATTCCAAGTCTTTCTGCTCTGTTAAACAAATATGGTAAATCAAACTCGTCTCCGTTGTATGTTACCACAAAAGGAAATTCTTCAATTATTTTAAACGCATCTAAAATCATCTCTTTTTCTTTACTTTGATCATAAAATACAATCTTGATATCTTGACTGAGTTCATTTACTCCTTCATCAGTGCCTTCTGTTCTTAGCACAAAAATTTGATCAAATCCGTCTGTTCCCTTTAGCCCAATTGCGGTAACTTTTTTTTCAGCGACCTTTGGATCTGGAATTCTTCCTATTTCAGCCTCAACTTCTATGTCTACGCTCAATCTTTTGATTCTAGGAATTGGCTGATTTAGTAAATCTGCCCAATCTGAAATTAATTCTTTGAACTCCTTTGGATCCACCATATTTTCGCTATCTACTTTGTCCCATAGCAGACTTTTTAGAGCGAGTTTAACCTCGTCTGCTATTTCTAAATCATGGGGTTTTATTTTTCCGTCTACTATTTCATAATATTTTCCAACAATTAGTGATCTATCGTAAAGATAATTTTCATAATATTTGATATCTGATTCCCATGTCTCAATTATGTTTCTGATGCTTTTATCTCCTGTAGTTCCTCCTATTGTAAGTGGATCTGCTACTATTATTTTTGACATGTTGATTTCTTCATCTTTTATCAAGTCATGGCGTTTCACCATTTTAATTTCTAAAATGTCGTCTCTTTCTTGCAGAAAATCTAATTCATCTACGGATAATCTGGAGTAGCAGTATGGTTTGTGTCCTGTTTCGTCATGCCATAAAATTAATTTCTGTGATACTGGTTCGTAGAATTTTAACACTGCAGCTCTTGTTATGTTGTCATATGTTGCAGATACTAGCATTGATGGCGGCATTGATGTGATCTTTTCTGTTTCTTTAACATTAATCTGCATGTGATCACTTAGTTGGATTTTTCATATGTGCTCACTAATTCTTTTGCCCATTTGGTGATTCTGCTTTTGTCAAGCTGAATGACTTCAACACCAGCTTCTTTTAATAATTCAAAATCTGTTTCTGGATAAGAATCAAGACATACAAATTTTCTAATCCCAATTGTAATTGCCATCTTTGTGCATTCTAAACATGGCACAAATGTAGTGTACAGTATGGCTCCTGCAATTCCAGCTTCAATTCCTAAAATTGCGCAATGCATTATGGCGTTAGCTTCTGCATGATTGCAAAGGCATCTATCCAATGATGCTCCTGATTCTATCTTTCCTTCCATTCTTAATTGACATCGCTTACATCCTCCGTCAAAACAATTTTTGATTCCCGGCGGTGTTCCGTTATATCCTGTTGCTAACTGTCTATTTTTGCGTACAATTACAGCTCCTACCTGTCTAGTCATACAATTTGAGCGAAGTTTGGCCAACTCTGCTTGAAGCATAAAATATTCATCCCAATTAGGCCTCTCAAAAGACTTGTTCACACAAATCATGCCTGTTTGTTCAATATATTGATTCATGAACTTCCCTAGTTTACCATGTACAGAATTGCCAAAATACTCCAAAGCTATCTTTTTTGTGTAATATCTTAGACACCTCTAATTATGATCTTGTTTTATGACGTAAAATAGAATTTCATGCAACAAAATTGGAATAATCCACAATCAAAAGGACTCTCAGATCATCTTCGTGGATTAAAACCAGAAACACCATTAAAACCAAGAATTCAAAATTCTCTTGTACAATTAACTAAAACTGTATCTTCTCTTGATTACAAAGTAAAAAGTTTAGACGAAAAAGATTCAAAATTATTTAATAAAATCGTATTGGCAAAAAAGAACCACGATTCAACAACTGGTAGAGTACTTGCAAACGAACTAGTAGAATTAAGAAAAAATAAAAAAATTCTAACCACTCTTAAAATGTCATTAGAACAAGTTAATCTTAGATTATCTACAGTTCAAGATTTAGGTGATGCAATGGTTTCACTACGGCCAATTCTTGCAACCATGAATGCATTAAAACCTGCTTTAGGAAAAATCATGCCTGAAGTAAACCATGAATTTGAATCCCTATTTGGAATTCTAAATGAATCCCTCTCTGGTTCATTTGAAGGAAGCTTTGATTCTGATATGTCATCTAATGAGGAAACTGAAAATATACTAAAAGAGGCAGCAGCAGTTGCTGGAACTCGTGTTGGTGATAAATTCCCATCAACCCCATCTGGAATTTCTTCATCTAGTTCTATTGGACTAGAATAACCAAATACTATCCAAAAATATCCTTCTTAGAATGATCTAATGTGTACATCAACTCTAATGAAATGTGTGTGATAAATTCAAGATGCCAGATCGGACAAACAAAAAATGTGAATGCAATAAATTATTAGATCAATATTTTGAAGTAGCAAAGTATAATAGTTCAATAAATGGTTTGAAAAAAATAATGCAAAGTTCAAAAAATTATCTGATTGCAGTTTTAGCTTTATCATTAGTTTTAATTAGTTTTAATTCCGCATTTGCACAAGAAAGTTTTCTTGAAGGGATCTATGTCCCAACAGGTGATGCATTACAAGAATTTGCAGTAAGTGTTGCAGATAGCCTTCCAAAGATAATTGCAGCTGCCATTTTGCTTATAATTGGTTTTATTGCTGGTAAACTAGTAGGTAGAGCTGCAACTAAAGCTGCAGCAAGTATTCTCCAAAAAACCAGTCAGAAAAATCAAGAATTACATGTTGCAGAGGGAGTATATGGAAAATTCAACTCTGTAAAACTCATTTCAGCCACAATTCGTTGGTTTGTCTATTTATTCTTCATAGTTGCAGCAGTTAATGCATTACAGTTTGAACAACTTTCATCTGGACTTACAAACTTGTGGCTTTGGGTTCCTAATCTCCTTGCATTTGTATTGATTATTGTAATTGGTTCTATTGTTGTCAGCTATGTCAGCAAATGGATCGAGCACCAATTATTAGATCATCAGATTGCTAGTCCCAGAATTATAATAGGTATAATCAAGGCAGTTATTTACGGCATTGTATTTGCCATCGGTTTCACACAGCTTGGTGTTGGACAGGATATAATTCCAATTTTAGTATCTGCATTTGCATGGAGCATTGCAGTTGCTATAGGTGTATCAATTGCAGTTGGATTGGGATTTACACTAAAAGACATGCTACCTGGTTCAATTATGGGTGCATCAACTCAACGCTCTATCCTTAAAGTAGGACAAAAAGTCAAAATCGGTGAAGTTACAGGAACTATCACAGCATCACATTTGCTTCATATTATTGTAACAAATGATAGAAATGAAAGCATTATAATCCCAACAAAATCCTTGATGAATCAGTCGATTACAATTTTTAACTAAATTTTTTCATTAAGGCATACTCTATTCGTCACTATAGGAAAATTAAACTCAAAATATCAAAAACTCCATTAAGGTGATATTTGAAAACATATCTGTTGAGAGAAATATCTGAACCACGACACCTTGAACCACATCTTAAGGAATCCAGTGCGATGCGTGATTTTGTTTTTGGTTTTGGTGATGGAATAAATACATCGCTAGGTATTGCTGCTGGAGTTGGTGGTGCTGATGTTTCGGCCAACATAATAATTCTTGCTGCATTAGTTGGAATGTTTACTGGTGCAAAAGCAATGGCTGTTCAAAACTATCTTGCAGTAAAAACACAAAGACAATTACTTACATCAGAAATTGAACGTGAGAAATGGGAAATTGAACATAAACCAGATGACGAAAGAAAAGAAATAGAAGACATCTACATAGCTAAGGGTTTTTCTGGTAAAGAACTTGAAATGATTGTAGATAAGATAACTTCTGATAAGAAAGTATGGCTTGATACAATGCTCACCGAAGAACTCAATTTGAATTTGGATATTGCAGGAAGTCCTCTAAAAAGTGCATTGCGAATGTTTGTTTCTTTTCTAATAGGGGGAATGTTGCCTATATTGCCATTCTTTTTTCTCTCTGGGTTGGATGCTCTTTTTGTTGCAATAGGAATTAGTATTTCTACATCTTTTACTGTTGGTGTGATTAAATCAAGAATGGCAAATACTAACAAACTAGTTGGAGGCTTGGAAATGGCAGGGCTTGGCACTGGAATTGCCCTAATTGGATATGGTATTGGTAGTGAATTATCTAATTTAGGAATAATTAGTATTTAGTTACTAATAGTATTTAGCAGATACTGATCATTACTATGAATGATTTCTACGCTGTTGTTATATTCAAAAATCCATCTCTATCAAATATGAAATCATGGAAATGCTATAGATGCGACCTTACATTCAAGCAAGAACTACATGCAAACATACATCAAGACATTACAAATCACCCATTTAATCAAATTGGAGTTTAGATCTAATAATTACAACATTGCACTAGAGGAAAAAATTATTTTTATATAACTTACCTTTTATTTTTGATATTCATAATTTTTGTTTCAAAACATAGATCAGAAGATTATCGTTGATTTGTATAGGATAATTAATATACAAACAGTTTCTCATAAATAAAGTGCTCAAGATTACATTGCTAGTTTTAATTGCAATATCAATTCCAATCTCTGCTTTTGCAGAGCCAATGATAGAACTGAGCACTTCTCAAACTGAAATACAACCTTTGGATTCTGTATTGGTTATTGGCAAGATAACTGGTGTGTCTATTTTCAAACCCGTCACCATTACCGTTATTTCTCCTGATGGGGAAATTGTCTATGCCCCAGAATTGCCATTTGATGATGATGGTGTATTCAAACGATTGATTCATCCCCCACTTCCAAGTTTCAAGGATGGTATATACACAGTAATTGCAAGTCATGAAGATACAGACAAGACTGCACAAATACAATTCACAGTAATCGGTTCAACTATATCTCCAATTAAATCTCCTACCAAATCCCCAGAACCTGAAATAATTGATAATAAACCAAGTGCCATCACTCTTTCTGCTGAAACTACATTTGGTGACAATAAAATTATTGTAACTGGAAGTACAATTAGTTCTACCACCGATGTTACATTTACAGTAACTTCCCCTAATGGGAATTTGATTTCTATTGCCCAGGTCACTCCAGGCACAAATGGTGAGTTTTCAACAGAGATCATATCCGGAGGATCCATGTGGAAAGAAGATGGATTTTATACTATTACTGCAAATCAGGGTCTCTCATCAGAGCATAAACAGTCTGTACAAGTTGAAATAAGCAATGGTGTGGTTGTGCCCGAATTTGGATCAATTGCAGTAATGATTTTAGTTGCGGCAATAATCTCTATGGTTGCAATTTCTTCAAAGTCACGACTCAGTATTATTCCAAAATACTAGAATTCTTGTGATTTTAGATAATTCTATGAGATAATTTGTATTTCAAATAAATTCTAAACATTACTAGTGATGACAATATTATGCCTACTGCTATGGCAAATGCTGCCGAGTAACTTACAGCATTTGAGACATAACCTGCAGTTAAAGCTCCTAAGAATATCCCTACACCTGTCATGAAACTATTTACTCCAAGATATGTCCCTTCAAATCCTTTAGGGATTGCTTTGAAAATAATTATTGAACTTGATACACTGAAAATAGAAAATGCTGAAACCATCAAACATGATGAAATCATTGCCATCACAAGTGAATTAACTCCTGTCATGCTGGGAATTAATGACGCAGCTATGATTACTCCTAGAACTCTAGGCAAATACGATATTTGTGTTGCACGCTCTTCTGTGATTCTTGAAATCAGACGTGGAACAAAGAAAAATATTGTAAGTAACACTAATGTTTGAACCATGTACACTAAAAAGACTTCTGAATTTGTGAAATCAAATTTTTTTAGAAATGGTATAAATGCTGTAAAGTAAATATTGCTTCCAAAATAAAATAAGAAATTTGTAAGAAAAAGTATCCCTATCTCATGAGACATTTTTCTTTGGAAAATTGATATAATTGGTTTAAAATCATGTGGATGAGGAATTTTAGTAAAAATAAACTGAAAATTTAGCCTGGTGTGCTCAAAAATATGTCTTATTCCATATATTGAATGCACTATTGTATGTCTTTCTATGATGCTTTTGCTGCTTACTTCAATACTTAGAACTGTTGCAATTACACTTATCATTGCGCAAAAGAGAAAATATGGTCTAAGATCAAAAAATGTATCCCAAATAGAACCTACTAAAAATGCAGTTAAGCTTCCTAAACTCGTTATGATTGAAATTTGTGTAAATAATTTACTCCATTGATTGTTTGAGACTGATTCCATTACTAGAACTTGTGTTACTGGATTTTTTCCAATAATGAAAAATCCCGCAACTGATGAAATTATAAAAACTAGATTCAAATCAACTGTCAAGAACAATCCAATACTGCAAATTGTAATTGCTGAAAAACAAGTAAACAATATTGCCCTCTTTACGTGATATTTGTCAATAACTTTACCCCAAAAAACTGCACCAATTGCTGATAATGCATAATGAAGTCCTATCACAATACCGACATCTACTACATTACCACCAAGAAAAAGAACATACAATGGTATGACAATGTGTAACCCTTCTGCTGTTATGCTGGCTGGTAAAACAAAAAACATCCACTTTCTACTTGTTTTCAATCCGTTATCACATCCTCTTTGGATAATATTTTGATATCTTATCTTTACTTGAAAAAGATATTATGGCTTGAAGATTTGACATAATAACAAAAAGAATTGATTGGTTATTCCTTATCATATTAACAAATGAAATTTTATACATAAAAGTCTCGTTTCATACCTGAATTAGCCAATAATTTTCATTACTCAATAATGACTACAATGTAGCATTTAACTACACGAAAGCATAAAATCAATAAAATCTGACTTTAGTTCAGAGATCTTTGGAATACATTGACAGGAAATACGTTCAAAAAAATTCAATTGAAAAAAGAGATTATCAGGTAAATCTTGCAAATCAGGCAATGCAGGAAAACTGTATTGTGGTATTGCCAACTGGTCTAGGAAAGACTGCTATTGCCTTACAAGTCATTGCAGAATATCTGTCAAAAGGAACCGGTGGAATTTTATTTTTAGCCCCAACTAGGGTTTTAGTAAATCAGCATTATGAATTCTTGAAACAAAATCTTACCATTGATGATATTTCTTTGATAACCGGAGAAGATACAATCCAGAAACGAACAAAGCTTTGGAATAGTAGTATAATATGTGCAACGCCTGAAATTACAAAAAATGATTTAGATAGACAAATTGTTTCCCCAGAACAATTTAGTTTGGTGATATATGATGAAGTTCATAGAACTGTAGGTGATTATGCATATTCAGGAATTGCAGAGCGATTTGCAACTTACAATTCAAGAATTCTTGGAATGACTGCAACTCTTCCAAGTGAAAAAGACAAAGCAACTGAACTTCTCACTAAACTACGAATTTCAAGTGTAGCTGAAAGAACAGAAGACAGTCCTGATGTAAAACCATACATACAAGAGACAAACACTGAATGGGTCAGTGTAGAACTTCCACCTGAAATGAAAGTAATTCAAACATTACTAAAACTATCTTTAGATGAACGGTATGATACACTGAAAAAAAATGGTATTAAATTAGCAGAACAACAATCATTATCTGCTTTATTGCGAATTAGACAGTTTGTACTAAATCAAAACCGACGATCTGCCAAACCGCTATTTACTGCAATTAGAATTCATTATGCTTTGAGTATTTTGGAGGCTCATGGAATAACATCTTTTTTAAAGTTCTGTGAGCGTGCAAAAATAAAAAAAGGCGTAGGAGTCAAGGAATTATTTGAAATTGATCCTAATTTTACAAGAGCAATACATCTTGCAAAAGATGCGCAATCAAAAGGGATAGAGCACTCTAAAATTCTAAAACTCAAAGAAATTATAGAATCTGTTCCTGGAAAGGCCCTGATATTTACAAGCTATCGTGATTCTGTTGATGTAATTTTTAACAAATTAACTGAAATGAAAATCTCTGCTGGAATCCTAATTGGAAAATCTGGAGAAACTGGATTAAAACAAAAAAAACAAATCCAAACAGTACAGAACTTTCGTGATGGACTCTTTAGAGTATTGATTGCAACACGTGTAGGGGAAGAGGGATTGGATATTTCTGAAGTAAATCAAGTTATTTTTTATGATAATGTTCCAAGCTCAGTTCGTTATATCCAAAGAAGAGGTAGAACTGGAAGAAAAGACACTGGTAAATTGGTTGTGCTTATTGCAAAAAATACTATAGATGAGACATATTACTGGATTGGAAAAAGAAAGATGACTGCTGCAAAATCAATGGGTGAAAAGATGACAAAAGTACTGCAAAAAAATCAAGAAATAGAATCACAAAAAACAGGTTTAGATGCATTTCTCTAATTCTAAAAAATACATTCTTTAATTTTGTTCAGATACAAAAATCTAGATTGATTTTATTGTTTTATCCCAATCTTTTGATTATGTGATATCCAAATTCTGATTTGATTGGCTCAGACATTTCTCCAATTTGTAATTTGAAAGCAGCCTCTTCAAATGGTTTTACCATCATTCCTTTTGTAAAATATCCCAAGTTTCCATCTCTTTTTGCACTACCTGTATCAATTGATAATTCTTTTGCTAACTTTCCAAATTTTTCTCCATTTTTAAGGCGTTCATGAATTACTATTGCCTCACTTTGTTTTTGTACTAAAATATGTGAGCATTTTATCTTATTTGACATCTACGTTCTAAAATTATTTTCATCTTTTTATTTCTTTTTCTATTTTATTTGTTAATATTTTTGATTGTTTCAAAAATTGTTTCAATTTTAAATGGTTTGACAATTATTGCTGTTGCGTTCAGTTTTTTTAATTCTTGGATTATGTCAGTTCCATCATCTGCTGTAATCATAATTACGTTGGCATTAGAATTTTCATCTTTAATTTCTTTTAGCGCTTGAATTCCATTCATTATTGGCATTCTTACATCTAAGAAAATAAAATCTGGTTTGTATTTTCTGTATAGTGATACTGCCTCTTTCCCGTCATGCCCAATTCCTACAATATTAAATCCACCAATATATAAAATATCTGACATCACACTGGTTATGTCTTCATTATCATCAACAATAACTACTCGATTAGATTCTGTCATGATGTTTTCTATTTTTAATCCTCATAGAAGTAAAATAACTTACTCAAAATGATATCAATGATTAATTTTTTTAGTTATATTAAAGATTAATTATTCTAGTTGCTGATTTACAATTATCTTTTGTTGTATGATTTATTGTAACTTACGCTTTAATTGTATGTAGCAATGAACTTTGCAGCTGAGAATCATTTAGTTGAATGCTAACTTTGATCTTATTTGAGTTTATGTCTATTTTTAAATACACAAATATATTTGAAAATTTTCTTGTTTTCTTTAATCTCGAATTCTGTTGGAATTAAAAACCCGTCATTAATCAATGCATTTACCTTTCTATATCCTGATGTTTGAGGTAAATCACATTCTTTAATTATTTCATAGACTACCTTTGGTACTGAAATAATTGATTCAATGATTTTTTTCTTTTCCAAATCTCCAAATGTTTGTATTATAGTTGAATTGATATCTGGATCAGAAATTGTAATCCAACTATCATTTGTTTTCTTTGATTTTAAATCAAATATGCTCTCACAAAACCTATTCTCTAATCCTTTTGCACCTGCATTTCCAAATAGTTCTTTTAACACAAAATCCATTTTTTCAAATTCTTCTAATGACTGGCTCCATGAAATACCATATTTTTCAAATAATCTTTTCTCGATCTTCTGCATTGTTTTTATGCCTAGATTTTTTTCAATAACTGCACTCAATGATTTTGCAATGATATGATCAAATCCTGACATGATACAATTATGAAGATCATACTAATTAATCTTGTTGAAATAATTTTTACCTATGTATCTAAAAAATTCAAACCTCATTCTGCTAATTATCTTAAGTTCAGATGTTGTTTATAGTTCATTTTTATGACTTCATATTTTTGGTCTAAAGCATCATTCCCAAATTTGGCAAATATCTGTTATATTCTATTAATTTGATAATAATTTGGAATGGCCATTGATGAGGCAGAAAGATCAAATATTTTTATGAATGTTGTACTAGATGATTTAACTGTAATTGAGCTATCTGTTGCAATGCTTGAAATATATTATAAACAACACATGGATGAAGAGGCAAAGCGATATTTTGAAAATATTAAAAATCATTGTGACAATATAGTTAAAACTATAAATGAAAATAATAAAATTACAAAGAAAAATTGATAACTGTATGCTTCTGAATAAATATCATAATTTTATCTAGATCTAAAAAAATCAGTTTAATTTAAATAAATTCTGTCATTTAATTATTTATAAATTTATGAACATATACTGTTTGTTAAAAAAATAACATACAGTAGGTATTGTTTATGTGAGAAAAAATAGAGTCATGAATGGTTCTGTTATCATAATTGATGATGATGAAGATATTCTAGAGTTATTATCTGAATATCTTTTACTTGAAGACTTTGATGTTGTAGGATGTGGTACTGATGGATTAAAGGCAGTAAATTTGTATGCTGAACACACCCCTGATTTTGTAATCATGGATATTGCAATGCCTAACTATGATGGTCTATATGGATTAGAACATATCAAAAAACTCAATCCAAATGCCATCATCATTATACTTACTGGGAACAGTGATAAATCAATAACTCACAAAATAATTCAATTAAATGCTACAAAGATCTTGGAAAAACCATATCCTGTTGAAAAATTAGTATCTGTTATGAAATCTATTAACAATCATGTGTAGCATCATGTAACTCTGAACACATCTTAAAAGTTATTAATAATACATTCTTTCCTAATTTGACTTGCCGTTTAAAATTCAGTATAAATTTCAAGATGAGGCTGAAATTCGTTACTGTGTAGTTTCATACGAGCAATATAGGAATTTTTGTGCATTACCCATAATACAAGAATGCAAAATAATCAAAGGAAATCAAACAACTACAAAAAAGAACCTTGATGAAATACAAAAAGCCCTTGATATGGCATATCAAAAAGATACCAGTCATATTCGCAACTTATCTGAAAACTGTGCTTAATTGTTATTCTTTGAGCGTAATCTTAACTTCTATCTTTTTAAATTAAATTTCCAGTTTGTGCAAATGCACAAACTAATTTTTATGAATCTGCTTGTTTTTCTTATGTTATGAAAATACTCCATATTGAAGATATTCCTGAAATAAGTGCGATATTTTCAGACATTTTAAAAACTAAAAACCATGATTTTGAAAGTGCAATTGATGGAAAAAAGGGTCTTGATCTTGTATTAAAAAATCACTATGATTTGATTTTACTTGATATGTGTATGCCCAATTACAGTGGGATTGATTTTCTTTTGGATTTAAAAAATAAAAAATCATCCGAAATTCGAAAAGTTGTTGTTGTAAGCTCCCTTGAACTAGATGAATATCAAACTAAATTTCTCAAAGAATTAGGTGTCCGTTCAATACGACGAAAACCTATTTCGGTTCAGAGTCTTTTATCCCAAATGGAGCCTGAACTTGTACCTTAAGTTTCAATATTTTTGAATTTTTTAATCTGTCTTTGTAGTTTCTTATTTTAACCCCCAACTTGTTTTATTGGTGGTAATAATTTTGAGAAAAGGTGCTTCGTTTTCTTTCCATGGTTCATTTCTGACCCATTCAAATTTTTTTTCAAACATCTGGTATGTCTGCAGAAATTCTCGTCCTTTTTCCAAGATTTCAACTTTCCCTTGAATGCAAACAGCTTTGTGTTTTCCAGATTCATAAACATCGATTGTTACACTAACTTTTGGATTTATTTTCACATTTTTGAATGTCCTGGTTTGATAATCTGTTGCAATAAAAATAATGTTGTTATGATAGATAAATGATACTGGTTTTACATGTGGGATATCTGCATGTGATGTTGCAATTCTTGCTTCCTCTATGGATTGCAGAAATTCTTCCTCAACTTTGGTGAATTCTATCAACTAAAGATCCGTTCTCTAATTTCTGGAATATACTTGTATATGATGTCTCTTACTTTCATTTGTTCTTCCGCAGTAGGCATTTCTTTTTGTGAGCTTAACAAGGCACCACTCATACCCAATGCCATACCCATTATCATTCCGTAGACAAACTCTTGTGGATTCTCAACTTTGAGTGTTTCTTGATTTTGTTTTATATCTTCTAGATAAGCTGGAATTGTTAAAGCTGCGCCGTTGATAGTTTGAGTAATTAGCATCTCTATTTGTTCTTCATTCATAATTTGACACTCAAATTATTATTAATAAATTTGCACCTAAGATATTTAATTAAGGTCACGATGATTACTATATGTTTTCATATTTTACCACGAATGAGGCAAATCAAGCATTACCTGATGTAATTAAAAAATTTGAGTTTACACTGGCAAAAAAGAACGAAATCTCCAAACTGGAACAAGAACTTCAGATGAGTCTTGCTACTGCAAATACCTTTGAAGAACATGTTTTACTCAAACAAAAACTCAATTCTGCAATAACTAAATTTTATGAAGCAACAGAGATGCTTGAAAATACGGGGGTTGTAGTTAAAAGTATAGAACAGGGACTCCTTGATTTTCCATCAAAGAGATTTGATGAAGAAGTATGGCTTTGTTGGAAATATGGTGAAACCGAAATCAAATTCTGGCATGAAAAAGATTCCGGTTTTATGGGTAGAAAACCAATTGAAGTAAGCGATGAGTCACTGATTTGACTATTTTTCTGAATTTTTTTAATTAAGTAAATGTTCGTTTCTAAGATCATTCCATCCATTTACTAGATGAACAACAAACCTATCCTTATCATTAGTACAGTATCCACACACACATCGTGTCATTTCGTGTCTCCTGCGCTTTCATTAGACCAATAATTGTTAAACAATAGGGATTTTGAATAAATTATTGTTTCTGAATTTGTACAAATTGCTCTCATCTCTTTGTTATTTCCTGTGGAGTTTTTTATAAAAAAGAGCACTTCATCATTATCTTTAATCAAGAAACAGAGATTATCTTTTACAGTGGAGCACAATTCTTTTATTTTTGTATAGTCCATATCCTCAAAAATGTACTGTGCTTTTTTTGAAATTGGTGATAGTATTTTGTAATCAATTGCACGTTCTTCTAATGCTTCAAAGACACTAGCGTGATAAAATTTCATCATGTCTTTTTCCGATCCCAGAATCCTGCATTCGTTTTTGGCGTTTAAGATCATATCAAATATTTTACTATTTACTTGATTTCCACCCTGTAACACTTGAAATTTCTCTTCTGGTTCATCATCAGAATCATCAACAAAGCCTGGAATCTTTTCCCACAACTCTTCTAAAATTGGTCCTGATTTTTTTAATTTCTTTAAACGTTCTGTTTCAGCGCTCACTAATACATGAATTGCATCTTGAATGGATACTGTTGAAAATTTAATTGGATGCTCAAATGTTGCAGAAACTATCCCTTTGTTTTGCAGTGCTGTTAACAAATGGTATGTTTCACTTCTTGGAACATCTACTGCCTTTGCAATATCTGATGCTGATCTCTGACCAACTTTTCCAAGATAAAAAAATACCTTTACTTGATTTGGCGTTAATCCAAATGTTCCGAAATAATCCTTGATCTCATCATAATTTGCTTTATCTACAGGAAAATTACCTAATTGCAACATACTTGATGCTATTTCCATTATTGGAAATGTTAATTTTTACTTTATAACTCTGATCGCGTAATTGTATACAAACACTTACAATTAACTACATTTGAAAAATTCTTAAAATTTTTACTTTTTATTGTGCCTATTTTTTTTGAATATATGTAAAAATCTATCTTATTTACTAAAAGATTGAATAATTGTGAGAATTATTCTGCCAATTCCATTTTGTGGTAATTTTGTCTTTTAGGTGTTTAACCTATCCCACAATTCGGTAATACGGTATTTCTCTCTCTAGTTGAAGCATTTGATATCGTCTTTGTCATGCCTGGCAGTAATTTGGTTTTTTTAGATAAAATCACATACGGTGTATTTGTTTTATTATTGATCTCTGTTTCAACCATTTTCTCTTCTGTTCCTGCAAGTTTATTTCTTAGCAAAAATATGCCTGCAAAAACCAACATAGTTGAAAATATGTCTACAGATGTAATTGCTTCAGAAAGAATTAATCCTGAAAATAATATCCCAAACATAGACATAGTTGAATACAGCAGTACTGTTCTTACTGCCCCAATGAGTTTTAACCCCATCAAGAAAAATAATGTGGACATTCCAGTACCAATTATAGACATTATCAAAATACTTGGCAATTGTACTAGCTTCACATCCATTGGAATCTGAAATAGTACAATAATTGCAATTGTAATTGCTGCACAAATGAATGATGTTATCTGTACTGTTTTTCTCACATCAAATCTTTCTCCGATATACTTGCACAAAGTGATATCTATTGCATACAATAATCCTGAAAAAATTATCAATAAATCTCCAGTTACAAGACTTCCAAAACTTAAATCATTTTGATAAAGATCATTTCCTATTGGTATGATCATCATTCCTATGATTATCATAGAGAAAGGTATGCATTCTTTGATTCGTAATCTTTCTTTAAAAACCATCATGGCAATAACTAGAGAAAAAATGATTTCACTGTTGCTAAATATGGAAGCATTTACTGCAGTTGATGTACTTATCCCGTAAAAATATGTGATTAGTGCTGAAACTTCTGCAATCCCAATCAATGCCATAAATATTACATCCTTTCTGATAAATTTGGAAACAATCGGTGATTTTTTTACTAATGGTGTAAAGAATATCCCACAAATAAAATAGATCAAAAACGCCATTACGATTGGATTGATTTCTAGTTGGTTGTTTCCACCATCTAACATTGGTTTGCAAATGACATGAATTAACGCTGCTAATGCTGCAGCTAGTATGATAAAATAATACCCGTAATGGGATTTTCTTATAAGATCTAATGCACTCATTTCCATATTTGGAAATAAGCCCGATCTTTAATAATATTCTCACATATGTCTAAAAAATTTAACGCTAACCGTGCCTGATTTTTCTATTCATCTCCTACCTTGATAATCTCAAATGAGAATCCTTGACTGTTATAATCCTCGTTGATGGTTCTATACCCTATCTCATTTAATATTGAATTCATTTGTCTTATTGTGAAAAAAGGCCAGTTTTTACCAAGATCGTGCTGAATAATGATTTTGATTGTGTTATTTACTGGGATTAATCTAAATTGTACATTCATGTTTTGACATCTTTTCTTGAATAAATCTAAAATAGAATCTAAATTAACATAACCATAAAAATAATTCAATGAATTTTTGAGATCCATAGTACTTGTTGTTTCTGCGATCTTTTGTATTTTTTCCTTGGAATTTGAATCCATTAATTCACGAAATGTCGATCTGAACATTGTTATCCAACCCATTTCACTAGTCAATTCATTCCAATTAACTTGTTTTTCTAAAAGATGATTGATCAAAGTATTGAGACTGATTTTTTGCTCAATACATTTTTCATGTAATTTATTGCTCAAATCCGAATCTATTCTAATGGAAACATTGTCTGTTTTTCTAAGGATCCCATTTTCTTGTAATGTCAATTTAGCCAACCTCATTTCCTATCTGTGTATTGCCCATTTTTCTGCTATTTGGTTATTTCCACTTTTGGTGATATGTATTGGTATGTTATATTCGAACACTTACTACTTTGTACAACTAACTACAATGTATCTACTTGTATTATTATGTAATAACTTATGCATGATTGTATCACTTTTTTGTTCTCAAAAATTATTACCCGATCTTATTTTTAAAAATCATACCAGAAAAAAGTAAAAATTGCTCATTTTATATCTTTTAAACAATATTGTTATTTCTGAAATAACATTCCAATTAGTTTAATACTGATTATTTGTATATTGTACTATTGGAAAACAGTTTGGATAATTTACTGGCGCCATCTTTACGTCAATCTATTGAAGTAAACCTTGGTAAATCCACCTTAAACAAAATTGAACAACGATTAATGGAACGTCATGGCATGGGTATTGCGCAAGCAATCAAAGATTTTCATAAATTTGATAGCGTATTAAGAGAATTTTTTGGAGCAGGCGCAGATGGGTTAGAAACAAAGTTTCTCCAAAATATTATTGTTCTAAAACAATCAGAGAAAGGATCTGATGATTGGATCACCATACATGATCAAAATTTGGCCAAGATATTTCTCGAGTCATTTGCAGATGAAGATAAAAAAGCAATAATTGGGTCTGTTTTAGATGACTCCCTTATCATTGCTGATATTTTGGAACATTGTAAAGTGCCTCAAACATCTGGTTATAGAAAAATAAATCAATTGATAGATAATGGGTTGCTCATTTCAAATGAATATGCAGTATCTACAGATGGCAAAAAAATAAAAAAATATGGAACTATATTTGATAACATAAAAATGGACATAGAAAGAAATGTTGTTGTAGTTAAAATTCAATTAAAACGCAGTTCATTACGTGAAAGTACGATATTACAAACCATACGATATTAACAATTAATTGACCATTTCAATTCTGTAGCCATTTTTCAATTATTTGATACTTCCCAAATTTGTGAATAAATTTTCTAAATTCAAATCTATTCTGCTTTATTATAAAAATTATGTTGATTGAAAATTAATAATTCAAAGTACCTTTCTGTGTTTGATTAATGCATAAATTACTATCCAATATCCTGCATACCAAAACAAGTTCACAGGATGTCCTAAATCATACTGGTCAAATACTTCCAAATTATAATACCATGTATCTCCAATTGTATTGCCCAAAATACCTAATACCAGAAGAAGCCATGCCTTGCCAATGACTCCTTCTTTAAAAATAATTGCACCTATTATTGCAGCACTCAACGTTAATGATGAGGCATACACAAATATCGCACCATAATAGAAATCAAAATTTGATTCAAAATCATCTGATCCAAATCCTGATAACATTGCATATGATATCAAAATACTAATTGGAAATACTGCTATCCATATTTTTGAAATTATATTTAATTTGGGCGAAAAAAATCTTATGTTTATAATAATATGAGTCAGTATCAATGGATACTGTGCAAAAAAGAAAACATCTGCAATCGATGGATATGGATCTATATCTGGAATAAAAAGATCATATACAAAGTATGTTATTTCTCCTAAAAAAATTGCAAAAAAACCTAGTGATAAAGCTAAATATGCTTTTTGAAAAACTTTGGTTCCTTTGTATCTAAACACAACAATAAATCCTATAATTGATACTATGAGTGGGTTAAAAACTGAAAATATTGATACAGTCATCTCTGCATCCTCAGGAACAATAACTACATTGATCATAACATGAAAAATAATTACTGATGTGATAATTCCTGCAAGTATTTTATAATTAAAAGGACTTTTGATCTTATCAGGTACTATTTCAGGCTGTGACAATATCTTTTTTATGAATTATGTGGTTTAATTCTAACTGGTTAACAAAATATCCCTCTTGAATAGTCTTTTTTAGACTCAATTTTCATAAGATATGAATAATTAATTTTTGTACTGGTAATCATGGTAATTTTTATTAATGCGTCCAGTTCTCAGATTTTTTATGCCAATAGAAGTTTTTGATGAATATGATCTGAGAAAACTTCCTGATGAAGAACGATTCACAATATGTGAGGAGACATTAAAAAATGAAAAAGATGAATCAAAACGTTGGGATGCAGTATGGTTGATAGGTGAATTAGCTGAAAACAAAGACGAGAATGATCCTATGTTCAATAAAGTATCTGATGTGATTGAATGGGTTTTAAATAATGATGATAACGGAGTGGTAAAACATGAAGCATGTTTTCAAGTCGCTGCAAGAAACATGCGCCAAAAAATTCCTGTCTTAGTAAATGCTGCACTCTACAACAAAAGTATATTGACACAACATGAAGCGATCGAATCACTTGGACTAATGCGTGCATTTGAAGCAGAGCCATTAATTCAGAAAGCATTGGATGACCCTAGTAGCGATGTGAGAGAAACTGCAGAATTTGTTCTTAAAAGATTTGCACGAATAAAAAATCGTGATGTTGTTTACAAACCATCTGCAATTCTATAATCTTCTGTTTTTTCTCAATTTCTAAGTGCTATTCGTATGTTATAGAGAATTGAAATTAGAATCTTTTTGGTTCAAAATTTTAAAACTATTTTGTTTTTCTGATGTAGTTTTTTACATCCAATGTTGTTAGTGGTTGGGCTGTTTCCCATAATAGACTACAAAGGCTGTGTATGTTACTTACCATTTCAGATGAATTTGTACATAAAGAAAAATCTGATTCTGAATTTGTAGACATTTGACTTGCAGTAGCAGAGTCTGACATTATCATTTGTTTGTCTTTTTGAACTACCATTCTTCCTTTTGATGGAAGCTTACAAATTTTAGTCTCAGATGCATTAAATCTTTTTACAAATGGAATTAGTTTAGGATCATCTAGTTCTACAAGCAATCTGACTTTGCCGCCTTTTTTTTCACAAATCATGATCTTTTCAGGTATTGCACTATGATACATTCTAGATATGTCTTCAAGCGTTGTTGAAATGTATACTATATCTGACGAATTTTCAATTAATTGCGCAATATCTGCATAAATGTTGTTTCTTCCCTGGACTACTCTGAATGTTGGGACATTTGTGCCCTGTTTTGTGGTGATCTCACTGTTAATCTTTTCAATAATTACCTCGCCACCTTTTTTGATCCTGTTGACTTCATCTTCTTTTTTTCGTAGTGCAAGTTTTAATGCATCTTGTGGATCTGTTGCAATGCATAATTTTGGACTGGAAAGAGTGGTTGAAATAATATTTCTGCTAACTAGCTTGTCTACTGTTCTGTACATTCGTGCTCTGTCTGTGTCTAGTTCTTTTGCAAGTGCACTTGCTGTGATCGGTCCTGCTCTTAGCAGATTAAGGTAAACTTTGGCTTCTAATTCATCCAGATCTAATATCTCCTCTAATTCTGATGCTATGCCGCTTAATTGATCTTGATACGACATCATTTGTTTTCTCTCCTAACTAACTTGTTTACCATGAGGCAATTTTGTGTGATTGCATTTAGCACTTGCGCATAATTTCCTAGTTTATCCCATGTTACTCCAATCATCTTTCAATTACTGTTAGGATTCATGTGAACTAAAGGATCAGCATGTTATGTGCTCAACTAACAACCTTATGTCTTTCTAATTTGTTGCATACAAATCATCTCATCTGTACATTACATTACATTTGAATTAATTGTCACTAAAAATATCTAAAATAGTAACTATGTCACATTAAATGCAATTACTGCCATAATGATCATTACCACAACATGTTTTGTTCCAGCAACATAAGACCCAGACCCAATTTTTCCAGCAGCTACTCCACCAAAAACTGCTTCAATTATTGCCATGTTAAATAATGATGCTTCTAATTTTGATACATCCATATCAGCTAATGAGCTAAATAATCCCTCTTTACCTTTACCGTTTCCTGCTGCTAATAATCCATCTTGAACTTTTTCAATTTCTGTAAAGAAGCTTGTAGTTAGCAATACTGCAACTGCTAAAAATACTGCAAATGAAATGTAAATTGTATATGTATATGGTTGCAAAGCTGATTTTCTACTTTTTTCAATGTTTTGCATCTCTGAAACATGTCTTTGAATCATCTCCAAATTTTCACTAACATCTCCCCCTATCTTCATAGCCATTTCAAGCAGTACTGTCACACGTCGTGATACTCTAGTTCCTGTTCTTTTTGCAAAATTCTCAAATGCCTCCTCAATTGGTGTACCCCAACTGATATTTGCCTTGAGATTTTTTAATTCAGGAGTTAAAGCGCCTAGATTTCTTTCGGCTGCTTGCTCTATTGCTTTGATAAGATTTGAACCGCTTTGAACTGAACTTAATAATGCCAATAAAAACACGGGCATGTTCCTATCAACGCTGTCTCTTCTCTGAACTTCTCTTAATTGATGAATTGTTAATGGAATGATTCCTACCATGACTCCAAAGATTATTCCAACGTCTTTGATTGTCGTTGATCCTGCAAATTCTGATAACTCTAGACTGATTATAATTACACTAACTGATGCAATAAGTGAAAACATGATAGATTTTACTATCTCGTTTTTCAGGATTGATTTTTTTGGTATGATCTCATTTGATGAAATTTCTTTTGGTTTTCTGCTTACTCTTTGCATCTTCTTTACCTCTTTGGCACCATTGTATCCATCATAACTAACATCAATATTCCACTTAGTGGGACTACCGCAAATGTGAGAATGTTCATCAATGTTAGCAAATCAAATCCTCCTAAACTTGGACTCATAATGCCCATTATTGATAACATGATTACTGCTAGTAATGGGAACACTATCAAAAGAATTGTATAGATTTCTGCAACTGATCCTAGTGATTCTGTAGTTTTTTGCAACAGCATCTTTTTTTCTTCTAGCTGAACTTTGGCAGTTGCATTAAAGTATTCTTTCAAATCCCCCCCTGACTGTGATGTGATAATTGCACCTTCTAATAATTCTGAATATGGCCCTGAGGGGGTTCTGTTGATTAGATCTTTTACTGCAGTAATTAGATCCATTCCAAGAATCTCAATGTTTCTTGTAATGAACCGTGCATCTTTTACAATATCTTCATCTGTCTCCTCTTTTGCTATGGATTTGAAAATTTCTTCTAATGATAAGCCACTAGTGGCAAGCGTTGACATGTATCCAATAAAATGCGGAATCTCTTCTAACAATTTTGTTGATCTATTCTTTACTCTCACTGGAGGAATTATCTGAAGAATCCCAAACGTCATTACCATTAGAGCCATTCCTGTAATGGGTGGAAGTAAATAACCTACGATTGCAGGCTGAATGTTGATAAACTGAGTTGCAATTAGGCCGATAATCATTCCACAAATTCCTGCAATCAAGCTAAAGAAAACCATGCTTGAAACATATACCTCAAAAGGAATTGGCATCATTGCTTGTTTTATTGATTTTTCCATTGTTCTTAATTTTGGATATAAAAATTTTATATGATCATTTAGTAATTTGTAACTATAAACATGAATAACTCCTACTGATTCCTCTTGTTTTTGTTTTGTTGCTGCCATCTTCATATTACATCTCTAGTCTCTTTCTTTCATAGTATCTTTCCGGATCCGAATAATACTCCATAATATTATTGGAAACTTCCTTATGATCACGTATGTCATTTTTTGCCATCCATTCTAAAGCAAGTCGCCTTTTTGTTAATTCATAATTAATTTTTTCATCTGTTTCTCCATCACGTTCTTTGATTTTGCTAAACACAACACTATCTCCCATGAATTCATGTCTATCTTCTCTTGGATTCCACTTGAATATCTCATGCGTTTTAATCTCTCCGGTTATATGATCAATGCCGTCTATTTCTGAAACCTGTATTATTCTTCTAGCTGATTTGTCTCCAATTCTAATTTTCAGCTGCAGTGTAATTAGATCAAGACTATTTGAAATCAAAGATTTTGGAACATCCATAGGTGATGATGTCAATCTAGTTAAAGTAGCATCTACTGAATCTGCATGTATTGATGAGAATCCCCCATGACCTGTTGCCATTGCTTGAAATAACGTGTATGCTTCTCTCCCTCTAGTTTCTCCTACAATTATGATATCCGGTCTTTGTCTGAGGGCAGCTCTTAGCAGATCAAATTGATTAATTTCTCCAATTTGTGTATCTGTGAAACTCTGTCTTGAAACAGCTGGGATCCAATTTTCATGAGGTAAATTTAGTTCCTGTGTATCCTCTATGCTGACTACTTTTTGTCCTGGTCTGATAAATGTCGCCAATGCGTTTAGTGCAGTAGTTTTTCCACTGGCAGTGCCGCCTGCAATGAGCATTGTTGCACGTTTTTCAGCAAGATACCACATATATGCAGCAATATCTACTGACATTGTTCCGAATTTGATCAAATCTATCACGGTAATTGGGTCTGCTCGAAAACGTCTTATTGTAAACGTGCTTCCTCTTTTTGTAATTTCATGACCCAGTGTAAGATTAATTCGACTTCCACCAGGCAATGAGGCATCGATAATTGGGTCTGCAATTGAGACATGTTTTCCGCATATATATGCCATTTTTCTTGCAAAATTATTTAGTTCTGCTTCTTTTTCATAAATTATATTTGTAGGAATTGATTCATGTTCTCGATGCCACACATAAATCGGAATATTTGTTCCATCACAACTAATTTCCTCAATCATGTGATCTCTCATGAGTGGCTCAATTTTTCCAAGATATATAAAATCCCGAACTGCAAAATAATTAATTTTTTCAATATTTTTCGGAGGAATTTTTAATCTGTATTTTTTTATCATTGTGAATATTTTATTTTTTAATCTTCGTTCTGCATCTTTTTTGGATTTGATTTCACCTAGTGATACTGAAAGCTCTGTAATTAACAGCTTTTTGATGATTTCAAAAGCATTTTGGTCTCTTTCTGATAATTCTGGTTCTATCACCTGATATCTTAATCCTCCTTTTGCTGTAGAATCTTTTATTATTCCTGCATGAATTTCATTGTTATCCCAATCTAATTTTGATAATGTCATAAATTGTGGGATTTTATTTTTGTTTTCTTCATTTAATTTAGATGTGTTGTTTGATAAATTTTTATTTGATTTTAAAATACCTTTATTGTCGTATTGTATTTTTTGTAATGCTGAGATTTTATCTTTAAATATTTTTAGCCTCATTTTTAGGTATTTTAATACATATTGTGTGTTTTAACACTTGTTCGTTCATTTGAACAACATTTTGCTTTTACTTTAGCTTAGGTACATAATAGCAACTATGGCATGTGTCATTCTCTTATATTATGAGGTATATAGTTGATGTTTGGACGAAAATCTAATCGTGATTCAAAATCCAAACCAGAGATTAAATTTCCACATATTAGTGGTCTTGCATCAATTCTGAAAAATGAGTCTATCCCTGTACAAAATATTTCCACATCTGTCCCTATGGTGAATTCTGAGCCTGATTTGCCAAAACCCTCACCTAGTAAATCTGTAAATCTGATTCAGGAAGTGCAAAAATTTGATGATAAGACGATTAAACCATTTATCGATTATGCTGAAGGTAGCATCTTTTATCCTGTATTATCTAATATCGGGGAAACACAGGATAATATCTCATATTTGGATGATTTAGTCTCTGATGGCATTTTGGCTAAACACATTTATGAAAAATTAATTGTTTGTCCTATACATCCCACTGTCTTTTCATCAAGCATGAGATTGTATTGTCCAAAATGTCATTCAATGAACGTTGAGAAATTAAATCTATTTGAGCATAAAAAATGTGGCTATATTGCTGAAAGTAAAAATTTTGATTTTTCAAATATTGAACACTCTATTTGTCCTTCATGTCTAAAAGAAATTAAAAATTTTGAAAAAGAAATTCGTGTTCCTGCAATGTGGTATCAATGTGAAGATTGTATGGAAAAATTTGATAATGCTGTGATAAAGCTTCATTGCAGAAAACATGATCATGATTTTGATACAAATTCTGGAAAATTCATTACTACATTTTGCTACAAGCTAAAAAATTCTGATGTCTCTAATATTTCTGATACCACTCAAATAAAAGATGAGCTAATAAAGCTACTACGTGGTTTTAATTTTACAGCTGAATTAAACTCACTTGTAAAAGGAAAAAGTGGAAACACTCATGAAATTCCAATATTTGGTAAAAGTAAATCTAGTGATGATTCTATTTTGATCTTTATCAAAAATCAATCTACTGGAGTAGATGAATCTGATATGAATTCTATTTTGATTCCAAAATTAGATATTGATCCAAAAAATACCCTACTTGTCACTGTATCTGATGTAAAAGAGGGTGTTGAAAATATGGCAAAACACTATGGAATTAATTTGATTTCTGATCCTGATTTTTCAAAAATAATTTCACGTGTTGAAGAATTTGTTTCTGCTTGGTATGTAAATAATGGTGGTCGTAAATGACATGTTTCTCTAATTCTCTAAAAAAAAGGCGTGCGATAAGTCAAGTTATGGGAAGCGTCGTAATTTTGGGTGTTGTGACCTCAGTTGGTTCAGTAGTTTTGTTCAATGGCATGAATCAAATCAACGCATTTTCTTATGATTTGTCCTTTTATGATAAACCAAAAAACGAGGCATATCGTGAAAAACTGATGTTTGAGTATGTACGATTTGAGCCTGGAACTGACCAAATTATTCTTTATCTTGCAAATATTGGAACCACTGAATCTACAATTGAAAGCATTACTGTTGTTCAGCTTGACACTCAAAATATTTTAGTTGATTGGGAAGAAGGTGTGAGTTCTGCCATTCAGATCAAAGAATCAAGTGATCCAATTATCTTGGATGCGAATCTTAATCCATTTACTTGGGATGATTCAACGTATCGCACATCCGAATATAAAATATCTATAACCACATCTAAGGGTAATTTCTTTTCCACTGTTGCCAGCCCATATAACACATAGAATTATCATGAACAATAATTTTAAATTTAATTCTCAATTGAAAAAAAAATCTAAACTCTGTAAACGAAGAGCTGTTGCAGATGTTATTTCAACTATGTTGCTTATGGGATTAACCGTGACTGGTGCTACCACTCTGACCTATTTCGTAAATGATTCTTTTGTTTCTGGGAATTTAGCAACCGCATCATCATTGAATACTGCAACAAAATCTATTCAGTTATTGGCATATGACACAAGAGACTCTACAACTTTGTTACAATTATCTAATCTTGATAATGAATTTGGAGATCAAAAATTATGTGGTGTTTCTTGTACTGGCGTTGGCCTATCTGATAAAATTCCGTCTAATGATGGTTCTGAATTTGTTATGATCAAAATCAAAAATAATAGTATTAATTCAATTTTTTTGCAAAATATTCAATTAAATAATGTCTTACATACATGGGACCCTCAAACATCTGGTGTAACTTTGAATACCCTCCAAAATTTATCTTCAGGCGGTAGCTATCCACATGATGGTAAATTTTCAATATTGCCAATTTCGTCTACTATTCAATCTGCTAATAATGAAATCCAAAGTGGAAAAGCAGTAAATCTTTTGATCAAACTGGGTCCTGATGATCCAGATATTTCATTAAACAAAGGAATTCGTGTTTTACTAAATATTGGAAGCATGAATCCTGTAGAATTTTTAATTGAGAGTGGTAATGCACGATGATTCTTAATAGTTCATTTTCTCCTGATTCTAGACGTGGAATTTCATCTGTTGTCGGTGCATTGATTTTTACTGTTTTGATGATTGCTGGTTTTTCTGCTATGAGTTTGGCCCTAGATTCCCAAACTGACATTGTAAATACACAACGAGTAGTAGCCGATATTGAACTTAAAAAACAACAAGAGCAATTTGGAATTGCAGTTTTTACTGATGCAAATAATATCTTAAATGTTTCAGTTGATAACAAAGGTCAAAACCCAGTTGAAATTTCACGTGTGTGGATAACTAACAAAACTCTGGCAACTCAACCTGCTAAACCATTTTCTGTTAATTCTGATGACGCATTTGTCCCAACTGGATTTACCTCAAATGTTCTTTCTAGTCAACCTCTTTACATGATACCTGATACTTATGATGTCAAAGTAATCTCAACATTAGGTACTGTAAAAATTACTGAAGTAACTGTAGGCTCTGTATCTTCATCTGGTGGACTAAGAGCTGAACTGATCACTGATCCTCCAGATGTAATTATTGGGCAAAATGTTACTATTGCAATGGTTGTGACAAATACTGGTTCATCAACCATAGAAGATGTTGCACCTAACTCCATCACTATTACTCCTTCACTAGCAATCATTGCATCATCTTCACCAATACCAACATCCGTTGATCTTACTCCGGGCGAATCTGTTTTGTTTTCTTGGGATTATATAATATCTGGTGCTAGTGGTGATGATGTTACTTTTTCTAGTTTTGCTAGTGGAACTGATATTGAATCTTCTGTCATTGTGACAAGTAACACTGTTTCTGATGTAAGTACATTACGTTTACCTACTGATGGCGGAAATAGTGAACAAGATTACAATATAGTGAATGAAGACTTGCTTGCAAGACCAAAATTATTTCTAATAATTCCCTCACCACAGGGTGATTCAAATCAAAAAGCATTATGGGGTATAAATGTAGCAAATCCGGTAAATGCCCCAATGAAAGTAAGCAAGCTATCTATTACCGCATTTGCCCCTGGTGCAAATAATAATGACAAAATTTTTGCTGCAAGCTGTGTTGCTGATAATATTTTCCCTACTGGTACAAATAATTGGAATTGTCCTTCTGAAAATGTCATCATGTGGCAAAACTTTGCAAATCCTGTAATAATAGCTCCAAATTCAACACAGCCATTTCTGGTAAAAATTTTACCTGGCACCATTGCAGGACAAAATATTTTAGAAACAGTTGTTGTCCAAGCATCTGTATTTACTACAGTTGGGTCATTTGGTAAATCTGGATATCAAACTACAATGTTTGATGGCACTGAAGTTATTGGCAATGTGTATCTTTCAAATGTTGTAGATTCTAGAAATAACAACGATATACAGTCTACAAGAACCGATATTATTCCTGGTAGTACTCAGACATTTAATGTTGTTTTTGCTGATCTAGATACTAGCAATACCAGTTGGATTAAATCTGGTGCACAATTAATCATCAACATTCCTAAAGGTTGGACCAATGTACAAATTGTAAATAATTATGGATTTGTGAATCCTCCAACTGTAACTACTTTTGGTGATGGCTCTACACAAATAATTGGTACTACATCATCTAATTTGGGTGATGCACTTAATCAAGCTGATACGATACAATTTAGTGCGCAAGCCCCTAATATTATAAATGATCAAATGTATGTAATGTATGTTTTAGCTCAAGGCGAAACTACAAACAATTTTGCAATTGGTCCTTTAACTGAAATTGTTTTGCAAGTAAATGGATCCTAGTCTCTGTTCATTTCAAATTACAAATGCACACTTTTGCAAATTGTAGTGCATTTTGAACACAGATCTATTTAACATCTTTTTGCGTTTTACAAAATCAAGAATGACATACATAACGTCAAAACAACAAAAAATGACCTCAAGAAGAGCAGTTGCTCCAATCATTGCAACACTTCTTTTAGTAGCTATTGCAGTAGTAGGTGGAAGTATTATCTTTGTGTTCTCACAAGGATTCTTTAGTTCTGCACAAGTAAGCGGTTCACCAAACATCGAATCTCTAAAGTTTACAGGTTACGATGCAACAGATGGTGCTCTGTTAAAACTTCATGATGGAATAGATACCATAGTAGCTACTGGTGCCTCTGGTGATGGACTACTTACAGGAGAAAGAATTGCAATATATGTACAAAACCAAGGTGTAAACAAAGTCACATTAGGCGAAATTAGATTTGCCGGTAGTGTATATACTTACAATCCAGGAGCAACCTCAACACTTCCTGCTTGGGTAGCTGGTACAGGTGCAACATATAATATCTTGACACAAAGTCCTGGTACTATCATAACTACAACTTCTCCAGAAATCCAACCGGGTCAGCAAGCAACAGTTATACTTGAACTCGCTGAAAACGTAAAAACTGGAAGAGATGCACAATTCAAATTGTCAACATCTAATGGTGCAGTATTTGTAGGAACTGTAATAGCAGGTCAACAAAGTGGATAATTCCACATTTTTTCCTTTTTTTATGGTGAAACAAAAATGACTCCAAAAAAATCACTCTTCTTTCTTTTATCGCTAATACTATTGCTAACTATACCTTTACAAACTGCATCTGCACAAAATCTTGAATCTCTATCTGATTATTCACTAAAACTTGCAATATCACCTTCTCATATAGAAGAAGGTTCATCTGTACATTCTATAGGTTACCTCTATGTTCTAAGTAAAAGTGGAATCCCAATCACTTCTTCTAAAGATGTCTCAATTACATTAGGTTCTGATGATCCTCTGTTAGCATCAGTTCCTGAAAAAATTATCTTAAAGGCAAATGAAGAATATGCTTCATTTGATGTAACTACTGGAACTTTAACTGGTAATACCGTTATCACTGCAACACTTGACTCAAAAACAACATTTCAAGAGATTCAGATAGGTAATGCCGAAACTCATCTGCCTGATGATCTGATTTTAGAATTGAATATTCCTACAAATGAAATGCATGTTAATTCTAAAATGCCGTTTTCTGTTTATTTGAAAACTTTTGATGGTTATGTGATCCGTGCTCCTTTTGACATTGATGTTAATTTGGAATATGAAAAATCATTAGCCATTCCAAATTCTGATATGTTGACCATAAAAAAAGGTGAATATTATGCATGGGGAACACTTGAAACCAATGAAAAAGTTGGAAATACCTTTTTGCGAGCAATTCAAACCAAAGCTAATTTAGATACTGCAAAAAGTGTAAAAATCTCCTCAACTCTTCCAACATCTTTAGCAATTGATGTCTTTCCAAAATTAATTACTGCTGAAGTTGAAAAAAAACTAGATATTTTTGTTAGTGTAGTTGATTCAGACGGAAATCCAACTATCACCCCTGAAGATATTGAATTAAATTTTTTCTCAAATGATCAATATTCTGTAGGTGATGAATTAGATGAAACCATGAAAAAAGTAAAGACTGTGATAAAAAAAGGACAATTTGGCTATTATCTTAGACAAGATTTGAATCTCTCAAATTTGCTTGCTAATGATATTATGATTGGGGTGAGTGCTGAAGGATATGGTATTGCAACTGATACATTTTCAACAGTAGGACAATCTATCAACATAGATAATGACAAAATAACTGAAAAGGATATACAACTCTTCATACCAGAAAGAATGCCTAGTAATGCAACTAGTATAGTGACTTATCAAATTCATGCAATAGAAAATAACGATGATGATGTGGATGAAGAGGGAAATCCAATAACTAATGAAACAGAAGATACAGAAGATGAGGATAAAATTATTTTATCCATGGATGATCTAGATGATGGTGAATTTTATCCAATTCAAACAAATGAAAATTATTATGCCGATGGATATGTAAAAAAATTAGATGTCATATCCGGAGATAATAATTTAGTTACAGTTAAGAATATAGGAAAAATTGAGGCAGGTAATTCTTTTGGTACTGCAATTATTTCTGCTGGTCAAAAAAGTGGCACTGTTTTAATTTCGGCATCTGTACAAGGTGTGGGCTCTGATTCTGTTTTAACCGAAGTTGTAAATACCCTTGAGCAAAAAGAAGCCAGAATTTTTCCCCCAACTGGTCAAGACAGTATATTGTTTGATCGTGATGGTAATTTTGATGTTTTTTTGATTGCAATTGACAGTCAAGATAGACCCAAAGTCTTGAAACATGATTCAAAATATCTGATCACTCCCACTAATGGTATAATTGAAATTAAAAAAGACACTACTTTTGCATTCTCTAAACTTCACAGTGATTCATTTACAATAACTGAAGACGAAAACCTGATAGATCTAAGAGTAGTTCCAATAGGAGAAGGTGCTGATCTATCACTGGAGACGGAAAAAACCTTTGTTACTCAACCCTCATCAAAGATATTGGTAATACTTCCATTAGGTGAAATCAACGCAAATCATGAAAGCAACTTGGGTATTGTGCAAATTGTTGATCTTCAGGGAAACCCAATAATTCCTTCATTTGATGTTAAATCAAAAATTACTTCATCTGAAGAAAGCATAATTCAAGTAATTAATGATGCTGTGATTCCAGCTGGACTTTCTTATGCTATATTTCCAATTGAAACTACTGGGGAAATAGGTAATTCCATAATTTCAGCTAGTGCAAAAGGCATGATTGGAACCAATGATGAAATCAGCACTGATTCTTCATTAACACAATTAAAAATATTTACTAGTGGATTGGATGAATTAATTCCAGTTGATAAACCAGTTGAGATTAAACTGTTTATTGATGATGAAAATGCTGAATCTGTTGCTGGCGCATCAATTAAAATAGAAACTGATGGGAATTCTCTAGTTAATCCAGATGTGGTTAGAACTGGTCCTGATGGCAGTGCTATTGTTAGCTTAACTGCAACAAATGGACCTAGTATCTCACTAAATCTTATTGCAACTGCTGAAGGATATTCAGAAGGGAAGGATACATTAACAATAAGTGTTGATTCTCCAGACAAAACTTTGAATGCTGTAGATCTTCAATTACCTGAATGGATTGTTTATGTAATTATCGCAGCAATACTTTTGATAGGAGTTCTAGTTGTATTGTTCTTAAAAAAATCAAAAGCCCCATTAGAAGAAGAATGGGAAGAAGAAGAAATTTAACTAGATCAAAACCTGTTTGAATAATTGATACTTGCTGTTTGGTTAAGAGTAATACGTGTTAGATTTCTTTTAGCATCTATTATTGCAGTATCTGTCGGTCTTGCAATAAATTGGCGTCAAAATTCAACTGTTGATCCTCTTGATGCTGTTTTGACATTTGCTGGTGTTATGGCACTACATGCCAGTGTTGATCTGTTAAATGATTATTGGGATTACAAAAGAGGAATTGATACAGCAACAAAGAGAACTAAAATGAGTGGTGGAACTGGCGTTTTGCCTGAAGGACTACTAAAACCGTCATCTGTTTATCGTGCTGGAATTGGATTTTTGATATTAGGGTCTGTGATTGGATTTTATTTTGTATTAACTAATGGAATCATTATTGCAGTGATTTTGAGCTTTGCTATTTTATCTATCTATTTTTATTCTACTAAAATCGTGGACTCTGGATTAGCAGAGTTTTTTGTTGCAGTAAAGGGCACTATGATTGTGCTTGGGACATTTTTTATCCAATCAAATCAAATAACATTAGAATCCATTTTAGGTGGAATAGTTGTAGGTGTTTTATCATCGCTTGTTCTTTTTATTGCATCATTTCCTGATCATGATGCAGACAAATCTAAAGGAAGAAAAACTCTAGTTATTGCAGTAGGCAAAAAAAATGCAGCGTCTCTGTTCTGGATATTTCCTATAACATCGTATTCTTTGATTATACTTGGTATCTCTATTGGTATTTTTCCAATCTTGTCTTTTATCACATTATTTAGCATTCCATTAGTGATAAAGGCTGGTTTGGGTTTGAAGAAAAATTTTGACTCTATAGATGAACTAGTACCTTTCATGTCTTCCACGCTGATGTTTAGTCGGATTACCGGTGCATTGTTTGTACTTAGTTTTTTGCCTAGTTTCTAATTTTAATGCTCTAGACATAAATTCAGTATGGTTTGATATTTTTTATGATTTCAGGCTTTGCTACATCTGATGGAACAAAAAAATTCCTTAAAAATTCAGGCATAAATCCATTGAATTTTAAGCAAATTCACAATCTCACATTGTCTAATGTCGGCGTCGGCACATATCTTGGAGAAGCAGATGAGAAGACAGATGAACTTGTAAAAAATGCAGTTAAGCAATCCATTTTATCTGGAATTAATGTAATTGACACTGCCATTAACTATAGAGCACAAAAAGCAGAACGTTCTGTAGGAAATGCAATTTCTGGATTAATTAACGAAGGAAAAATCTTACGTGATCAAATTTTCATTAGCACAAAAAATGGCTATATCACAAATGATGCTGATATAAAACAAGAATTCTGGGAATACATCAAAAGTGAATACACGCAAAAAGGCGTGATAAAAGAAGGTGATGTGACATCTGGTTATCATTGTATGACTGTTGCATATCTTGATGATCAACTAAAACGCAGTTTAAGAAATTTGGGACTAGATTGCATTGATTTGATGTATCTGCATAATGCTGTAGAAGGTCAAATCAAAGACGTTTCAAAAGAAAAGTTTTTGGAAAATCTCAAGTCTGTCTTTGAATTCTATGAACAAAAAAGAAAAGAAGGAAAGATAAAATTTTATGGCATGGCCACCTGGGAATGCTTTCGTGTTTCTTCTGATAACCCACAATATCTTTCATTACAAGATACAGTTGAATTGGCCAAAAAAGTGGGCGGTGAGAATCATGGGTTTAGATTCATCCAACTTCCATTTAACATGTATTATGATCAAGCACTACTTGCAAAAAATCAAACACTTGATGGGCGCCTTGTTTCTATATTAGAAGCTGCAGTCAAATTAAACATTGGAGTATTTACAAGTGTCCCATTAATGCAAGGAAGATTGTTAGCCCCTGGTGCAATGCCTGAGTTCAATGAACTAAAACCCTCGCTTCGTGCGTTACAGTTTATTCGTTCATCCCCAGGTGTTTTGGCTCCACTCGTAGGGCAAAAGTCATCTGAGCATGTTTCTGAAAATCTAGAGATAATGAAAATTCCTCCGATGCCTGAAGATGAATTTCTTGCATTAGTCAAGAAACTAACATTATAATCTCACGCATGTCTCTTTTTTCAAGTAATTAACTCCATAGAAAGATAATAAATGGGTCATTTGAAATTATAAACAGAAATTTGTCATCTAAGATTTTTGATTACACAAAAATTTGTAAATCTATCTTGTCAATAGACCCAAAAATTAGATTTGCTGGTGTGATTAATGAGCGAGGCAGACTAGTTGCAGGTGGAATGAAAGAAAACGTAGTTCCGCTAGAAAATGAAAAAGACGACGAGATGATATTCATGGAGCTTGCATTAAGAGTAAAAATGAGAAAAGAATTCGATAAACAACTAGGTCGTGTAAATTTTGCGTTAGCATCAAGAGAACGTGCATTGGCAATTAGTTTTTTAATTAATGATGATATTTTGTATGTAGTTTCAGAACCTGATGCTGATTATGGTATGCTTCCAAAGAAGATACTGCAAATCATTCACTCATAATTTCTAATTTGTTCTTTTTCTTATTTTCTACATATCTATAAATAGAATTGATCAGTGAAAAATCTGTGCCAGTAGATCCTGTTTGTGGAATTGAACTTGCTGAAGAATTAGCTGTTACACATGAATATGAAGGAAAAAAACTCTTTTTTTGTTGCAACGGATGCAGAAAAATTTTCATAAGAAAACCAAAAAAATGGAAAAAAAATATTTAGATAGGAAAAGCTCCGCACATACGACAAAATTTTGAATTTTCTACGTTGAAATTGCAATAAGGACAAGAATTGATTCCTTGTTTCTCTGGTACTCCATACAAATTTCTGTAAATTTTGTAATAATGCATGGATTCTTTTGTTCTAATTATTACCCCATCTGTTTCTTCTATTTTCTTTTTATTTTCTAAAAATGCTTGATCATTTATTATTGAATCAAATAAATTTGAAAGACCTGCAGTTCCAGAACCCTCTTGCATAGGCGATTTTTCTCTCCAAACAATTTGCGTTGGTATGTTTTTCTCAAATGTTTTACGAAGAATCCACTTTCCATGTCTTTTTTCTCCTTCGTTTCTTATCTTGAGATCTACTGGAATTGTCTTTGAAAACTCTATTATTTTTTCATCAAGAAATGGCGATTCAACTGCAATTCCAAGTGCTTTACCTATTTTTTGCGTTGGAAAATGCATTATAGAACATATTCTTTGAATCTCTTTTTCTAGTTCATCTTTTGGTTTATTTATCAAAAAATTATATCCTGCAAACAATTCGTCTGCCCCATCCCCTGTTATTATTCCTGTACTATTTTGTTCCTTTGCCCACTTTATTGCAAGATACATCACTACATTATTTCTAATTTCTATGTCGTTAAAGTTTTTTAGAATTTTTACTGTATCTTCTACTGCACTTAGAATATCTGTAGTGCTTACTTGTTTAATTGTTAACGGTATGTTAAATTCCTTTGAAACTCTTTGACAATATGTGAGATCACTTGCAACAAAGTCTTTTGCTATAATTGCAACTGTCTGTGGTTTTCGCTCTTTTAGAAAATACGCTATAACTGTACTATCTAATCCTCCTGATAATGCTATTGTATTTGATTTGCATGACTCGCATGATTCTTTTAACATCTGATACAATTTTTTGGAAATATTCTCCAATGTCTCAATTATATTTTTGAAACTAAAATAGGTTAGCCTAATGAATTGATTGATTTGCACTTTAGGCAACTTTGCTTATTGCAAACTTTAAATCCTTTATCCAAACTTTGTGTGTTAATGTTACTTCCGGCAGAAATAGAATCAAAAACATTGATTCCTGCATTAAGAGCAATTCTTGCTAAAAAACTAGCAGAAGATCATAGTGTTCGTGAAGATGAAATCTCAAAAATGCTTGGTGTCACACAAGCAGCTGTAAGCAATTACATCCGTGGAACACGTGGTGATCCATCATTGATTGCAAAACTTTTGGCAGAAAAACAAGTTTCTACTCTTATCAATGAACTAACTGATAATCTCTCATCTGATATGGCATATACTCCATCTAGTCTTTCAAAATTTATCGGTCTTTGTAATTACATCAAATCAAGTTTGTTGATTTGCGAAATTCATCATAATCTTGAATCAAACATTGATGAAAAAGTTTGCAAAGAATGTGAAAATATGCTTCTAAAAGGTCCTGGAAGCGTTTACTAGATTTTAAGTAAAATAATCTCAATGTTTGAAGTCATTCTTCCAATACCTGCCGCAGCTTCAGTATCCAGTTTTATTTTTTGAACTCTGGAATTCCCATGTAACATCTTTTCTGTTATAATGTTTGCCACTGCAACTGCATTTGGAATTGAATTGCCAACTGCTCTAAGAATTACTTTCTTTTTATTTCCCAATATGGGCAGAAGCTCTATAGCCGATTGCATAACTGGGTCGTTTCGAATGTAAATTATGGTATCCTCAGATTTGTTGATCTGCTCTTGACCATATTCTTCCTTAATCTCTTCCATGAGCATTATTCAATAATTCGCAATTTTGTGTTCTATTAAGTTTTATCGACGATTGATTCACTTAATCAAAATAATCGATTGGTATGTTTTGATAATCTCCATTTGGGAGTACTCTTCTAATGGTGATTGGGATCACTCTTTGTTCTAATTCCTCCATTGCAATATCTAGTGATATTCTTGCAGTTTTTGGAATTGGAATAAATGGTGGTGCTCCTAGTGATAATTGTAATGCTCTTGCTCCCATAATTCTTGCTTTTTCAAATCTTGTTAATGTTGGTGGTCCAATTGTAATCTTGTTTTTTTCACAAGGAATCTCTATTGGTTCGTGTTCTTCAATCGTTTCTACAACCTCTCGTGCTTCAATCTCTTTGATTCTTTTTTCTAGTGCTTCTTGTTGTTTTTCAGTTAGTGGTTCTAGCCCTTCATTTTTTTCAATTAATTTTCGATAAGTATCTAATGCTTTGTTTAAACCCGTGTTTACTTCTACATCCCCCTCAAAAATTTCCTCAGTTTCTGGAGCTTCTACATATTCTTCTGGTTCTTCTACAACTAGTTCAGCTTCGTTAGCATCAGACAAGTACACAATTTCTCTCAAAGCGTTATATAATCCAATAATTCTAAAGTACAAATTGAGCTTACCATCAGTCTCAAGAAAACAGATAATCTTGGAAATTAAAGGAAAAGCAAAGATCCCATGTGATCTAAAACGACATTTGTCACCAAGAACTGTCGGCACAATAATGAGATCTTTGCCATTGGAGGGACATGCTCATTTTCTAGGAAAAAGTATAGCGTACTTTGAAACTATCGTTGATTCTGGAATTGAAAGATCTACAAAAGAATTCAAAAAAGGAGATATTGCATTTTTATCATCTGCTGGAAGCATTTGCTTTTTCATTGATGATACTTCACCTGGAAAAATAATGACACCGATTGGAAAAATATTAGGAAACATTAATGCACTAAAAGATGTGAAACCTGGAGATGTTTTTTGTCTCTATGAGGAAACTGCTTGATATATGTGATGACCGCTATATCCGCCAACACGTTTGACAAGCCCTTTCTTTGTCGATTCTATTAAAAATGCATTTGCTGCTGAAATTTTAACTCCTGTTTGTCTTGCAAGATCATGACATGTTATAACTTTTGAGCTTTGAATTATTTTAATTGCTTCTTTTTCATTTACCATTACTGTGACCTCTGCTTTACGTGGTCCGCCTTCTCCCTTGTCTTTTCTACCCTTTTTTGAATCCTTTGCATCTTTTGCTCCTTGATTCTTTTCTTGTTTTGCTGCTGTTACTTTTTTTGTTCCACCCATAATCTCAGAAAAAAATATTCCTCTTATAAACGATGTATGCCACGAATCTAATCCTATTTTGTAACCCTGATATAGATCAAATCACGTCTATCAAATTTTCAAATATAAATAACATCTTGTTTAAGCGTAATCATGGGTATTGTTTCAAAAGGTGCTAAATGCAATGTCGAGGGCTGTGAAAAAAAGGGCGCTCGTTCATTAAACACCACCAAAATCGAAAATGCAGGATTACATGTAAGTTCTGTAGGCAAAAAGACTGTTCTCTGTAAAGATCATTATAAAGAATGGAAAAAAGAATCTAAAGACGATAGAGACTTAGAACGCGCTCGTTTTGACAAGTTTTAATTTTTCTTTTTCTTTTGTTTTCTGCTTGTACCTGGTGTTTTCAAATAATCTGATTGTAGTTTTTCATAATATTTTCCCAATTTTTTATACAATCTTTTTGGTTTTCTTGGTTTTTGATTGCTAAGGACATACAATGCTAGAATAGGAAATGCAATTGTTGCATCTGCATAAACTGTAATCATGTCATGGTGTGCGTCTTGTACTTTGCCCCAGCTTTTCCCTTCCTGTAGTGTTGCACCAGATAAACCCCCTGTGTCTGGTCTTGCATCTGTGATTTGTATTACATAATCTTGTCCTCCATCATTTCTTTGCAATATTTGATCTAAAAGAGGACCTGTCTGCTGTGCTGTATTTTTTGGAACTCCTCCGCCAAGCTCCAATATTCCTGATTTTTTTGAATTGTATAAAATTGATGCTTGCTCTATTATCTCTTTTACAAAATCTAGACTGTACACTTTATCATGTAATCTGTGTACTGCCAAGTTCATTGCCAATGAAGAGTCTTTCATGGTGGAAATGTACACCGGAACATCATAATCATATGCAGTGGTAATGAAGCTTTTTTCTGGATACTTTGATTTTTCTTTACTGATTTTGCCCAACAAATTACAAAATTCTGCGGTTGTAAATGGCTTGTCTGTAAAATGATTTGCAAACATTTTTTGTATAATTAGATCCTCTGCCTCTAATGTTTCATGAAATTTTATGTATACATCTCTGATTCGTACAATCTCGTTTTCATATAATTTCATATCATCTACATCAAAACTTCCCTGCTTGACCGGTAATCCCCATGCAAAATGATCTTCATGATAAACATTGGCACCAGTTGTTACAATCCAATCTATAAATCCACGTTCAATCAAAGTTTTGATAATTCCACCAAATCCTACAGGTGTCATTGCTCCTGAAACAGTAAGGCAGATGGTTGCATCTTCTTTGATCATTTTTGCATATAGTTTTGCAGCTTCACCTAATTGTCTACCGTTATATCCAGAACTTGCAAAAACATCTACTAGATCTTCTATTGTCATCTTTGGGTCTAGTTTGATATGCGGTATGTCTTTACCATGAAATTTGTGTGGATCCACACCTATCACCAAAATTTTACTGTAAATAATACTTGTGATCTGACATTTCACTTCAAAAATTTAATACTGTAATTAATGGTGTTGATGACGTGAACTCTAAAATTTTGGATATTATAATACTCGTGTTTGCTTCTTTATTTTTTATTGGGTTATTGTCATTTGAATATCATTCATTTGGACTGGAAAATCCAATTCTGTCAATTCCTGAACAATTTAAAGAATTTTTTGAGTTTTTGATATGGCCAATTCTTGCTCTGTTGATTCTTGATCTTATTATCAAATATAGAAAAATAAACAATCCAAAAAAATTTGTAAAAAAACACTGGAGTGATATTTTGATGTTGGTATTGATTCCAGTTTTTTCCATACTCAAATTTTTAAAAATTGGATTAAGTATGATAAAGCAGTTAAAAACTATAAAGATGGGCGCTAAAATATTTCATAAAACAAAAAAGATTTCCCAGCAAAAATAACTTTTAAAACAAATATCTAGTGAAATAAACTCAAATGTTATGTCTTGATATGTCTATTTCATGAGTTTTGGGACAAATATGTACACGAGTAAGATTATCTCAATTCTTCCAAGAATCATCAAAAATCCAAAAACTATTGTTATGAATGGATCAAGTACAGTACTGACTGTTCCTGCACCGTGCCCTGTGGTCGTTATTGCAGAGACCCCATCAAAGAACGCATTTTGAAAGTCATATCCCATAGAAGCCATGTATGCTGCAACTAATAATGGAATGATGATCTCTGTTGCCAATATTATAATTCCAATTATGATGTCTTTTCTATCCGAGTCTGATATCTTTGCAGATTTTATGTTAAAAATATGCCTCAATTTAGCTAATTGCATAAATCTGAAAATCTTTATGCCTCCTGCTGTAGAAAACCCACATCCTCCTATTGTCATGGCTATAATGATGACGGTAAATGCTATTGGATTCAAATTCTCAAAATTTATTGTTTGAAATCCTGTGGTGGTACTCGCTGAAACTATATTGAATATGCTCTCCAACCAATTTGTATCCATTGAGAATATGAATACGATACAAAAAATGATTAGAATACAAAAATACACTGCAACTTCTTTTGTCAAGCTAATTGAAAGAAATTTTGTTCTAACAAATGCATAATGAAAACCAAATGGCAGTGCACCTAATATCATTCCTGCAATTACCACAACATATTCTGGTGTTGTAAATCCCTGAAATATTTTGGAATCTGGACTTGTACCTCCAGTAGACAGTGCACTAAATGCCAGAGCAAAATCATCTAATATTTCCCCACCACCTAAATAGAATAAAAGTAGTGCAATGATTATCGCATAAATAGAAAAGATGATTGTGATTATCGCAAATAATTCTTTTAGATGTGGAATATTTCCTGAAATGAATCCTTTCATTGTGCTTACTCTTTTTTCTGAATAAAATGCAGTTACAATCAAATAGATGAAGCTTAGTCCACCAACAAATTGGGCATATCCACGATAAAACGTAAAACTTCTTGGCAAATCTTCTGGATTTTGTACTAGTGAAAATCCGCCAGTTGTAAATCCTGCAGAGCTTTCAAAAAATCCATCTGCAAATAATTCCACAGGATCACTGGAATCAAACTGTATTACAAAAAGCTGCGGTATCATGCCAAACAGCACTAAAATCATAAAGCTGGTAAATACAAGAATTGCCGTCCCTCTCAATGTAATGGGCTGCTTTTCGCCATAAGAATTCATGAAAAAACCAGAAATTATGAGCAGGACAGACATTAGGTATATCCCTGTTGCAACTATTGGATCATTTAGTAGCGTTGCAACAATTCCAGGAATAAACATCAAGACGCCTGTAAATTGTAAGACAATGCCGAGATTCCAAATGACCCCCCAAAGCGTAGATTGTTTTTGTTGTTTTACCAATGATTTTTTAACCAGATTAACTATTGTATCCAAGTAAAGTATTCCTACAACTAAATTACTGTTTGACATTACTGCCAATTTTCTAATCTTTTTCTCACGCATTAATTCAAGTGCTTCTGAAATAATTTGGTCTTCTTTAATTGAAATTAAAGGAAACACCATGATATCTCCTAATGTTGTTTTGGAAGGATTGACAAGTGATTCACTTATTTTTGTCAAAATGTCTTCGTCTGTAACTATTCCTACAGGATTATACGAATCATCAACTACAATGATCTCATCCACATCTTTCTTTTTTAATATGGTGCACGCTTCTGAAAGCTTTACAGATTCCGCTAGCATTAGAATATTAGGTCTATAATATTGTGATACTTTTTTGCCCAAGTAATCTGTAAGGCTCTTTTCTTGTGACAATTATCCTAAATTTAGAATTACTACAGATTAAGCTTGTGTCATGATCTCAAAATAAATGCGATCTAATACATATTTTTGCTTGTGTGAATGTGAAAATTTTATTTCTTACATGTATCATTTGACATTATTCTAAATCCATGTTCAAAAAATATTTAGAATGATTCTATGTTAATCATAAATGTTCCAAAATACATGACATCTCAGACTAAACTTTAAACTCTGAATCATTTATCTTATCTTGAGATTAAACTGACAAATTTTGAACATCGTTTTGGAGGCTATCTATAACCCAAAATGAATATTATTGACTTACATAATCCTCAAAGAATAAACCGTAAACCTGACGGTGTTGAGGTGTTGTTTTCTTCAGGTAATTTTGTAGACCAAGGGTTTTCAGTACATAAAGTTGAACTTCGGCTATATGTAGAAAAAATAAACAAGAAATTGGGACCCTATTCATTAATCACATCCTTTGTTGAAACTGACAAGGGTTCAGTAGAGATGATTTATGATGAAGGATTCCGTGGGGAAGATTCACTTAATCGTACGGTACAGTTTCTCATATCGAATTTGGGCATATCTGGATTAATTTTACGATCAATCATTACACTGCGAGACCGGATTGAAAAGCAAAAAGCTTGATTCTATATCATCAAATCCTGATATAATCATGCCTGATGATGTCTTCCTTTTTTAACAATCGCAATATGGCTTGTATAATTTAGATGTACACATGTATTTTGTTAAATAATTCAAAAAGTAAACTTTTCAATCATATTTTATTATGATCCCGAATTAAATTGAACTTATTTTTACAAATATTATGAAAGGTGATGTTTTGCTACAAAATATCAAGGTAAGTGGACTGGTTCCAATATCTGCAGGAAAAAAAGCTAAAGAAACCAAACTAATGATTCGTGAATCTATTCTTACCAAACTAGGCAAAAACGTTGATAATGTAAAGAAAAGATGTGCAGGAAAACCCCTGTCAATTAGCATAACTTTTTTCTTACACAAGGCAACACATGCCAAAAAAGATTTAGATGGTCTTTCAAATAATGTCATCAAAATTCTTGGAGAAGAAATGTCTTCAAAGAAAGATGCCCTAAAAGGTTTGGAAATTGTGACTAATACTAGTCTGATTCACAGAATAATATTAGAAAAAAGTATAGTCAAAAAAGATGAAAAAGAAGAGTTTTCTTTTTCTATATATGAATGGGATTAACGATAAGTTAGACGTGTCTCTGTTTGGTATGCTTCACCGTATGAAAACTTCAAAATCAGGCATGTTCTGAGCCATTTTACATTACATTGTAGGGAAAACTAGCCAAAGATTTAATTCAATTATTATTTGGTTTGAGATTGTGCGTATATTACAATTACATTGTGACAGCATAGAATACACTCCTACAAAAAAAGAGATCAAAAGTGCTGAAGAGGTTACCCCTGAAACAAAAAGACTAGAGGAAGTTGTTGTTGCATTTATAGCAATTGAACAAGGAGATGATTCTTCTGTTGCACAAAACGCAATATCTCAAATAAAAAATTCTATGGAAAAAATCGGTTGTAAAAAATTACTGTTATACCCATATGCGCATCTTAGCTCAAATTTGGCAGCCCCTTCAATTGCATTATCCTTACTTAAAGAAATGGAATCCTCTGCATCAGAGTTGGAAGTCTCTCACTCTCCATTTGGTTGGACCAAGTCATACAAAGTTCAAGTAAAGGGGCATCCCCTTGCTGAAAGCTCCAAAGTTGTAACAAAAGAAAATACTGGCGAGAAAAATTCAAACGAAGAAAAGGAAATGACTTCTGATGCTCTAAAAGGCGAATCAAAGATTACATCTTATTGGAAAATACTTTCACCAGATGGAACATTGAGCAATATTGGCGATTTTAATTTTTCAAAATATCCAAAACTCGAAGTGCTTGCAAAATATGAATCAGCAAAAAAGAGATCTGTAGATGAACCTCCACCACATGTTGCATTGATGAAAAAAATGGCAATTGCAGACTATGAACCAGCTTCTGATTCTGGAAACATGCGTTTTTTCCCAAACGGTCGTTTGATTAAATCACTAATAGAACGATATGTTACTGACAGAGTCAAAGAATATGGAGGATATGAAGTTGAGACTCCAATTATGTATGATTCTCATCACCCAAGTATGGTTAGTTATTTCAATAGATTTCCAGCAAGACAATACAACATTGATTCAGAAGGGAAAAAACTATTTTTGAGATTTGCTGCATGTTTTGGACAATTTCTAATGGCAAATGAATACCAAATGTCATACAAGAATTTACCCTACAGATTATACGAATTAACTCGTTATAGTTTCAGGCGTGAACAATCTGGAGAACTAGTAGGATTGAGACGATTGCGCGCATTTACCATGCCTGATTGCCATGCCTTTTGCAAAGACATTGAGCAATCTATCCAAGAAATCAAAGTTAGATTTGATTTGTCACGCAATGTTCTAAAAGAACTTGGTATTGGAGATTCTGATTATGAAATGGCAATTCGATTCACTGAGGATTTCTATAATGAAAACAAATCTTCCATTGAAGAACTAGTTAAGAAACATGGCAGACCAGTACTAGTCGAAATGTGGAAAGAAAAATTCTTTTATTTTGTTTTAAAATGGGAATTTAACTTTGTAGATAGTATGGGAAAAGCATCTGCACTTTCCACTGATCAAATAGATGTAGAAAACGGCAACCGTTACGGAATTGAATTTGTAGATGAACACAATGTTCGTAAACACCCTATAATTTTACACAATTCTCCAAGCGGTGCAATTGAGAGAATAATCTATGTATTGTTGGAAAAGGCAGCGCAAGACATCAAGGAAGGACGAAAACCTCAATTCCAACTATGGCTTGCCCCAACACAAGTGCGTGTAATTCCGCTAAAAGAAGAGTTCTCTGGTATATGTGACGCTTTGGCTGATAAAATATCATCTTACAATATACGAGTTGATATTGATGATAGAAACGAAAGCATAGGAAAAAGAATCCGAGATGCAGAAAAAGACTGGATTCGCTATACCATTGTAATTGGAGAAAAAGAAGCAAATTCGGAAAATCTAAGTATTCGAGATAGACAAACAGGAGATGTTAGAGAATTGACATTTAATGATTTTATTAATGAAGTAGGTGAGCAAACAAAAGACAAACCATTTACTGGACTAAACCTTCCAAAGTATCTCTCACAGAGACCGCAACTGATGGTGTAAAAATATGAGTTTTCTAGATTTATACATGAACAGAAATCCTATGATCACCGCATCTGGTGACGATTCTGAGCCTGTGGCAACTGTACTTGGAATTCCTTTTGACTCTACTCACTCTTACAAACCTGGATGCAGGTTCGGACCTGATGTAATTCGTGATGCATTTAACAATATTGAGATATTTCATCCTCAATTTGGCATTGATCTTGAATCTGTAAACATTGAAGATTTAGGAAATACAACTCATACAGTTGTGGCAAGTGAGATGATCGACATGGTTGGTAAAATCACAAAAGAGCTAGTTGCAAAGAACAGACAACTATTCATTTTAGGCGGTGAACACTCTCTCACATATGGTACATACATGAGTTTTCCAAAAGAGACTGGTTATGTTGTATTTGATGCTCATTATGATTTGCGTGATGAATATGCAAACACCAAACTAAGTCATGCTGCTTATCTTAGAAGAATTGTAGAAAAAAGAGGTGCAGATAATATCTTACATGTTGGTGCACGAGCATTTGTAAAAGAAGAACTAGCATTTCTAAAAGAGCACAACATCAAAACAATCTCCGATAGACAAGTACGCGAAGGAAAAGGTCCCCAACTTTTAAAGGAATTTGCGTCTTCATTTGATTCAATGTATACTAGTTTTGATCTTGATGTGTTGGATCCTGCATATGCACCAGGTGTTGGAAATCCTGAAGCTGCAGGTATGACCTCTCGTGAACTCTTTGATTTGATCTATTCACTTGAAAACAAAAAAGTAACAGGTGTCGACATTGTGGAGCTAAATCCTCAATATGATAATGGATCTACTGCATCAATTGCAGCAAAGATAATGTCTACTTTAATTGCTATGAATTTGAATCGATTAAACTACCAATGAGTTGTCTCTTGATGTTTTTGCAATATGAAAAATTTGTTAATGTCATCCAAATTACTTTATTAAAAAATCAGACTGGGAAAATTACATGTTAAATAATTTAAGAGATATACTAAAGCCCACACTTGAAAAAATTGGAAAGACATTTGCCTCAACAGGCCTCTCCCCAAACTTTTGGACTATGGTGGGTTTTGTATTTGCTCTTGTAGCTGCATTAGTTTATGGACTAGGCCTTGAATTTGGATTGATTATTGGTGGAATACTGTTACTTGTATCTGGATTTTTTGATATGGTTGATGGACAAGTGGCAAGAGTAACTGGCAAAACTTCCCAAAAGGGCTCTTATCTTGATTCCATGTTTGACAAGATTGCCGAAGTTGCAATATTTTTGGGACTACTAGTTGGTGGATATGCAGAACCATATCTTGTAATGCTTGCAATTACTTTATCATTATTGGTAAGTTATGCCCGAGCAAAATCTGATGCATTAAACATCAAGCTACAAGGAGTTGGTATTGGAGAGAGAGCAGAGCGTTTACTGGTAATTGCCATTATTGGAATAATTGGATACATGGAGCCAGCAGTGATTATTGTAGTAATAATTGCTGGAATTACACTAGTTCAAAGAATGATTGTAACTGCTAAAAACATCAAAGAAAAAACTGAGTAAATATCATTTTGAAAATAATCTTTCTATATTGGCTTGTCTTTGTCAATAAAATACAAATTAACTAACGTTTTTTTATATTGACAAGATTTACTAAATTGCCCAGCAATGAAGAATAATAGAGCATTGATTGATATACAAAATGATTCACTGTTTCACGATCTGAGCTAGGCAAAAAACTAAAATTTTAAACCTACAAAAAACAATATTGCTAACGGAGTTTACCACGTTGTCTTCTGCTGTCTTCAGATCTAATTTTTAGAATCTTAAAGTGAATTGCACATGAAATGCAATACCATTTCAATACTGTTGGTGATGCGATATATGCTCCTTGTGCACGTAGTTCTTTTGCCAAAGTATGTTCCACTAGATTTAATCTAGATGTGACTTTCTTTGCTTTGTCTTTTGGTACTGTTGAACCACAGTTTGTACACTGTATAGTGCCTGATGATCCCTTACCTCCTTTTGTACGTCCCCTACTTGCACGCTTAAGTGGCATGCACACAATCGAATTTGCCTCCTTATAATCTTGCGTATGATTAAGAAAATTGGGCTGGGCTTATTTCTGTTATTTAATCAAAACCCAATCATGTTTTAATGTCAGATTCCGTATTTCTTATTGATACATAATGCGTGGTTTGTGTCATATCTGCTTTAGATCAAATATGGATTTGGTGATATTGAAGGGCATTATACTGTGCCAAGAATGTCTTGAAAAAAAGAATGCAAAAAACTAAATCGATATTATTTGAAATTATAACCAATGAAACTAGCATTATTTTCACACTGTGCAATTGATACAATTACTATTGATGGTACAAATCATGAGCAAATTGGAGGTGCTGCATGTTATGGTGGGTTGACTGCAAGACAACTCAAATTTGATGTTGACCTTTACACCAAATTTGGCAGGGACTTTCCAATGCAATATTTGACTCAAAATAAAATTCATTTTGAAAATGCAATATCTGAGAAACTTACGACTCGATTTGCAATAGACATCACAGGTTCAGATAGAACCCTCAAACTATTACATGAATGCGAACCAATTGAATACACTACCATAAACGCAGATGGTTCTTTGATCACACCAATATTTCATGAAATTACTGCTGATGTATTTACTAAAATAAAAAAAGACTCTAGTTTTACTCTAGTTGATCCTCAGGGATTTTTGAGGCGAGTGGATTCAGATAAAAATGTAATTTTAGAGAACACTGAACTTGATTTATCTGATGTAAATGCAATCAAAGTAAACCCCGATGAGTCTCAAAGAATTGTTAGTGGTTCTCATGATGAGATGATGATGGCACTACAGAAAAAAGGTGTGGAATATGTAATTTTTACAAACAAAACTGAAGTCTCATTACTAGTAAAAGACAAAGTCTATTCTATAACATTGCCAAACAAAGAAGTTTATGATACTACTGGCATTGGAGATATTTTTTGTGCGACATTTTGTTGTACAATGCTAAAAGAAAAAGACTTTCTTTGGGCATTATGTTTTGCAGGAGGATCTGCACAGGCTGCACTTGACTCAAAACAAGTCGGCCTGCTAAAAATACCTCAAAAGAGTGCAATTCAGACTAATGCTTCTTATTTTTACAATCTAGTAAAATATAGAACGATTTAGCACTTTATCCTTTTATTGTACTCCTAGTTTTATTTCTCTGTGCAAATAGGAATCTATGGTTCTGGTACAACAGACTCTGCAGCAAAGATCATAAAAAAAATTTTAGATGACGCAGAAATTGAGTCATTTGTAATTACTGCAAAATCCAAAGTAAAACAAGCTGATTGTATTTTGGTGTTGGGTGGGGATAAGGGAGTTAGAAATTACTTTCATAGATCCTTTGATTCAACAACGCCTGTTTTAGGAATAAGTGAGGGTGAATCTAGCGGGTTTTTAGCTCAGGTAGATCTTAGGGAATTTCCCTCGTATGTAAGAATACTAAAAAAACAAAATTATACGGTAGAGGAAGTTCCAAGACTAGGAGTAAAAATTGATGGAAAAAATGTCTATCCTGTCTTAAATGATGTTGCAGTATTTTCATCAAAAAGTGCAATGCTTATGGAGCACACATTACGTGTAAATGACGAGGAAGTATGGCACGATAACAGTGATGGAATTATTGTATCCACACCAATTGGTTCTTCTGCATATTCAATGTCTGCTGGTGGACCTATGTTGTTTCAGGATTCTGGTGTATTTGAGATAATTTCAGTGAACTCTTTAGATATTACACGAAGACCAATTATTGTATCAAATAAAAGTTCTATTCAAATCAGTGATATTTCAGCTAGATTGCATTGTGAGGTTGTTCTTGATGGATTAGATAGATACAAAGTAAACAATATGGTAGAATGTACCCAGTTTTTACCTCCGGCAAAAATAATCCGACTCAAAACAGACTCTACTGCAATCTCTGCACTTGCAAAGAAAGTTCATCTAGCTGAAGAACTACTTAGTATGCCTCCAAGCTCTAAATTATTGCTAAAGACATTAGAGTATGAAGGAGCGCTTACACAAAAAGACCTTGCAAACAAGACTTTACTTCCAGACCGAACAGTTAGATTAGCGCTTAGCCATTTACTCAAAAAAGGATATGTCAAAAAGAAGGTCTCAATTCGAGATGCACGACAAAAAATCTATGAAATATCCAAGATAGAATAGGTTTTATTTTTTAGCATTGTAAACTATTATGACAAGTTTTTGGTATGTGATGTATCATAATCACATGTATCTTTGATTCTTTTTTGTAGATCTGATTCGTAACAGGCATTAGAACAAAAATTTTTTACACCTGTATGATATTCTTTTCCACAATTTGTGCATCTTGTCAAATTTTCAATTCACCTTATTTTGGATTCTTTAATAGTCTTGTTATTGGTTCGTTTGTTGCAATTCCCATTATTGAGACATTCTAAAACTATGTTTAATTGAAATCTCTTGTTTTCTATTTCTGAGATGCAGCTTTTACAAATGCCTCAAATGCCTGCTCTGGATATCCTGGCCTACTGTTAAACTCTGGATGGAATTGTACTCCTAGATAGAACTTATGAGATGGAATTTCTAACATTTCCATCCTTTTGCCCCCATCACTTTCAGCTGAAAATATCAACCCATTTTTCTCAAATTCTGGAATGTATTTTTTATTGATCTCATATCTATGTCTGTGTCTTTTGCTAATTGTATTTGCATTGTAGATTTTATGCGATATTGTATTTGGTTTTATTTGAATATCATTTGCACCAAGCCTTAATGATCCTCCCATGTCTGATATGTTTTTTTGCTCTGGAAGTAAATCGACAATTGGATTTTTAGCATCTGGTTTTATTTCAGTAGAATTTGCATCCTCTAACTTCAAAACGTTTCTCCCAAATGCAATTGCTGCTAGCTGAAATCCAAAACATATCCCAAGATATGGTATGTTTTTCTCTCTTGCATAGTTTGCAGTTTTTATGATTCCTTCTGAACCTCTTGTTCCAAATCCACCTGGAACTAGTATGCCGTCATATTTTGATAAATTGTTAAAATCTGTTATTGATTCTGAATCAATCCAATCAATTTCAACTGATTTTCCTAATTTTGCACCTGCATGCTTTAGCGCATGATTTACACTAACATAACTATCTGCAAGTGTAACGTATTTTCCAACCATTGCAATTCTTACTTTCTGGTCTTCGTGATTTATCATAGATTCTGCAATACTATTCCATTTATCCCAATTTGCAGATGCATTGACCATTCCAACTTTTCCAAATTTTGTAAATAATGAATCCATTATTCCCTGATCATATAATATCTGTGGTACTTGAAAAATTGATTTTACATCATGACATGATAGTACGTCATTTGCAGTGACATTGGTAAATAATGCAATTTTTTTCTTTGTTTTTTCTTCCAGTGGTGTCGTACATCTTACTGCCAAAAAATCAGGCTGAATACCAATTCTTCTTAATTCTTGTGCACTGTGTTGTGTGGGTTTTGTTTTTTGCTCTCCTACTACATCCAACGATGGTGCAAGTGTAACATGGACAAAAATTACATTTTGCGGTCCTTCTTCTACTCTCATCTGTCTTAGTGCCTCTAAAAATGGTAATGATTCTATATCTCCTACTGTGCCTCCACACTCTACAATCAAAAAGTCCAGTTTCTCTTCTTCGGCAATTTTTCTAATTCTATTTTTGATTTCATCTGTGATGTGAGGAATTATCTGAACACATGCACCTAGGTATTCTCCTTTCCTTTCTGCTTCAATTACTGCTGAATATACTTGAGCTGTGGTAATATTGTGACTTTTTGGAATGCTCTGATTTAGAAATCTCTCATAGTTTCCAATATCCATGTCACATTCGCCCCCGTCTTCTGTTACAAAGACTTCCCCATGAGCAACTGGGTTCATGGTTCCTGCATCATAATTAAGATAGGGATCTATTTTGATACAAGACACTTTTTGGCCTGCTAATTGTAATAACTTTGCAATCGATGATGTTGTTACCCCTTTTCCAAGACCTGACATTACTCCCCCTGTTACAAAAATAAGCTTCGTCTGCACATTAAGAAAACAAGTATCTGGTTTTTGTATGTTTTGCTGATCAGCCACTGAAATTATGCGATCTCTTATTCTGGCATGGAGATCTTACATGCGTATAAAATTTCTTATTTTTTTTAACGAGTGTTTGGACTTTTTAACGCGTCTTTTTTATTTTACAATACGTATCTGTAAACTGAGTACATCTAGATAGTGGTCTTGGCCTAAAATAAAGTTCCCCCTACCCGTTGAAAATAACAGACCACTATTCTTTAACGAACTGTTATAGTTTATCGCTAAATCTTGATTTGAATGCATCCACTCTGCTTTGAGTTTTGTATTCTTCAGGATGTGAATCTTTTCGTGAACGCTTCTCTAACATATGTTTGTGTTCTTCTCTGGAATGATGTAGTCTGTCCTTTTCATGAATGAATTCTTTTTTGCAGTATTGGCAGATTACAATAGTTTTATGATGTTCATGTCTGACATGTTTTACCAAGTCATCATGACTGTCAAATTTTGCATCACATTGTATGCAATCGTTTTTCTTATTATGGAAAAATCTCATTGTTTTATCATCAAAATCTGTGTATTTAAATCAAATATCTGTTATTCATTTTAAATCTTTAATTGATTTGATAATTGGTTTTATGTAAAAAGATTTTGTATACACACTCAAAGTTTACATTGTTATTCAATAATATTGCAATTTTTTGGAATTAAATTATGATGGTAGAATCTGAGCCTTGTAATCATGAATATGTCTCTAATGGTACTTTATCATGTAGAAAATGTGGCAAAGTTCGTTATTAATAGTGAAAATATTTTGACTTTATTTTTGCAGTTTGAATAAAGAGAGTTTAGAATCTAACAACCAAAATCTTTTGCCCAAGATTCCTCAGAAAATTCACTTGTCTTACAATAAGAAGTTAGAATATTTGCATGATTGTTGTATAGTAATTCTGAATTGAGTATTTTCTCACCACAAAAAATTTTGGCAACTAGCCTGTCATACCTATCATATGGTTGTAAATCATCCTGATCTATTGTAATGTTAGAGCCAACTGGACAAAGATTTGCTGTAAATTGAGTCGCTTCTGAGAATCCATCTTTATCTTTTTCAGGAGTATTTGTAAGTGATAATCTAATCTTGTATGATTTGGTGTATAATGTATCACCATCGACTATTTTTGTAACCAACTCTGTGTCACAAATCTTATTTCCAATACAATTTTGATTTGAGTTTACTTTGATTATTTCTTCTTTGACCAAAAACTGTAAAGATGAAATAATTTCATCTTCGGATATTGACCCATCAATATACCACTGTATTGTATTATTGAACCATTCTGGAATTTTATTGTATTTTTTAAGATTAACTGGCAGGGTATTTTCTGTTTTAATTTCACTTCGTTCAATTATTTTTTCAGAATCACTGTTTTGAATATTATCAAACATATTTGTATCTATAACAGTAACTTCAAAAGGTTTACCAAATGGATAATATTTGTTGTATAAAACCAAGCCCGTTTCTTTATCTACAATCATTTTTGTATCATCATTTGTTCTTATGAATACATCTCGAGTGTAATTTTTGAATTCATATTTGCCTTCTGTGACTTTATAGTTTAGTTTTTCAAAATCCTTAATTGTCATATTAGGTAAAAACATCACCCATCTACCATATCCGTCATTATATGGATACTTGTTGGGGATCCAAATAGTCTGTCGACTTTGTTTGCTCCATACAACAGTACCATTGCCCATTGTTTCTCCAGATCGTAAATCAGGGGCTAACAAGATACTTTCTTCATCTATTTGAATTTGATTATCATCCGTTAATCCACCTGATTTTGAAATATATCGTGCATATGGTTCTTCACCATACATATTAGATTCAACTTCAAAATAATCCCCCTCTCTAAAACAAAGTTTGTCATCAGAACAATGTTCTGAATATGCATTGAAAAAAGTGAATGGAATAAAAAATAAAAGAGCTAAAGAAATCAATAAAACAACATTCAATAATTTTCTAAACCCCATATGAAACTTAAGGATTCATTCCGTTTTTATCCCTAATTTGTTCGTAAAACAGGGAAATCAGTCCGTTTTCAGTTTCATGTTTTATGCCTAAATAGTGAAATTATATGTCAAATGTACTCTAAACTAGTCCCCCACTTTTACGCATAAACTGTACTTGATGAGGGGAATGAATAATTATTCCAATGTTTGGACGGTTTGTCTTTTGAGCCTTTTTGTAAATGTTGCAATACTTGATTCAAGTTTGTTTTGAGGTGTCTTTTCAATTAGTTTTAAAAATGCGCTACCTACAATTACTGCATCTGCCCCTGCTTTGATGTATTTTTTTACATCCTCAGGAGTTGAAACCCCAAACCCTACACCAACTGGAATCTTTCCCTTGGTAATTTTTTTAACTTCTTTGATTGCATTTAGAGTATAATTTTGAATTCCTATCTTTACTCCAGTGGTACCATACACTGCAACTAAATACAAAAATCCTGAAGATAATTTTACAATTCTTTCTATCCTTGATTTTGTTGTGTTTGGAGATATCAAAAATATTGTGTCTGCCTTATTTTTAGCAGATGCAAGATATTCTTTTGATTCTTCAATGGACATATCTGGAAGAATGAACCCATCAATTCCTGCATTTTTTGCCTCTACAATAAATTTTGAATATCCTTTATGATACAAAATATTGGTATATGTCATTAGAATTAATGGTATGTCTGTCTCTTTTCTAATCTTTTTTACAATATTGAAAAATCGGCTGATTTTAGTTCCATTATCTAAAGATACAGTGCTGGCATTTTGAATTACAGGTCCATCTGCAAGAGGATCTGAAAATGGAAATCCTAATTCTATGATGTCTGCTCCACCTTTGATTAGTCCTCTTACTGCATATATCGTTGCATTCTCATTTGGATATCCAACCATGATGTATGCGATTAGTGCCTTTTCTTTTTTTGTAGAGAGTTCTGCAAACTTTTCTTTAATTCTTGGCATGTTTACTCAGATACCTTTGTACTTCTTCTACATCCTTGTCTCCTCTTCCTGAAAGTGTAACTATGATTGATTCTGATTTTTTACTCTTTTTTGCAACCTTCATTGCTTCAGCTATTGCATGAGCTGACTCCAGGGCTGGAATGATTCCTTCAGTTCTAGTCAACATCAAAAATGCATCAATTACTTCAGCATCTGTTGCAGAGTGGTATTTTACTCGCTTGGTGTCTTTTAGATAGGAGTGCTCTGGACCTACACCTGGATAATCCAATCCTGCTGAAATACTGTGTGTTTCTGTGATTTGTCCTTCATCATCTTGCAATAGATATGTCATCATTCCATGAAGTACTCCTTTACTGCCAGCTGATAATGTCGCAGAGTGATATTTTGATTTTAATCCTTTACCTGCGGCTTCGACTCCAATAATTTCGGCATTTGTATCAACTAGTGGATAAAATGTCCCAATCGCATTTGATCCTCCACCAACACATGCAATTACAATATCTGGTGTTTTGTTTATTTTTTTTATCTGTACTTTAATTTCTTCTCCTATCACACTTTGAAAATCTCTTACCATTACAGGATATGGATGAGGGCCTACTGCAGAGCCTAGCAAATAATATGTAGATTCTACATTTGTAATCCAGTCTCTGATTGCCTCATTGATTGCGTCTTTGAGCGTTTTTGAGCCTGATTTTACTGGATGAACTTTAGCACCAAGCATGTTCATTCTGTAGACATTTAGCTTTTGTCGTATGGTATCTTTGTATCCCATGTATACTTCGGATTTCATTTCCAAAACGGCACATGCCATTGCAGTAGCTACTCCGTGTTGACCTGCACCTGTTTCTGCAATGATTCTTTTCTTATTCATTTTTTTTGCAAGTAGTGCTTGACCTAGTGTGTTGTTTATTTTGTGAGCTCCTCCGTGCAAGAGGTCTTCTCTTTTTAGATAGATTTTAGCACCCCCACATTTTTCTGACAAATTTTTTGCATAGTATAACGGGGTCGGTCTTCCTGCATATTGTTTGAGATAATAATCTAATTCTCTTTTGAAATCTTTATTGTCTTTGAATTTGAGATAATTTTCTTCTAATTCTTCAATTGCAGGTACTAGTGTCTCTGGAATGTACTTGCCGCCAAACTCTCCAAATCTACCATCTTTAGGATACTTCAATATGCATTCACCAATTTTCTGACATATTCTTCGATATTATCGCTTTTCATTATGCTAGATCCTATTAGAAATGCATCTACTCCGCACTTTTTTAGATATTGTATGTCTTTAGGTGTCTCAATTCCACTCTCTGATAGTATTGGTCTTGTCTTTTTGTACCCTTCTAGTACTCTTTCTGTAGTTTTAAGGTCAATTTCTAATGTGTCTAGGTTTCTGTTGTTAATTCCAATTAGATCAGATTCAGTTTTTAGCGCATTTTGAAATTCTTGTTTTGTGTGAACCTCTAGTAAAACTTTCAGCCCCTTTTTGTGACCATATTTAATAAACTCATCAATATCTTTGAGAAATCCCTGATCAAATAATGACTGAATAACTAACATGTAATCTGCCCCTATTTTTTCTGCAGCATCAATCTGTACTCTATCAATCATAATGTCTTTCATCAATAATGGGACATCTACTGCTTGTCTTACCTGCATAAAGTACTCTGGTGAGCCATTAAACATATGAGGTTGGGTAAGAATAGACAGTGCTTTTGAGCCTCCTGCAATCATTTGTTTTGCTATGCTAGATGGATCTGATAATGTTCTAATCTTGCCCAAAGATGGGGATGAAAATTTTATTTCTGTAATTAGTGTTGCATGTTTGTTTGTTTTTATTATTTGTAAAAAATCTTTGTCTGATTTTTGTAATTTTACATCTACATCATAGACTCCGTCATCAATTGCAGCTTGTGAATTGTTCACTAGTTTTCTTAGAATATTTTCTGCCATTATATTATCTCCTTTAATTTTGAAATGTCTCCAGTATCTGCAACAAATCTTTCTAATAGTCTGAATGCTTTTCCATCTTTAATTGTGTTTAATGCCAATTCAACCCCTTCTTCAAAATTATTTACAATGTTTGCAACAATTAATCCACCAGCTGCATTAAGAGCTGTTGTTTCTATCATGGCTTGATTTGCAGTATTGTTTAACACTCCAACAAATGCCTTTATTGCATCTTCTCTTGTTTTAATTTGAATGTCTTTCAGTGTTGACTTGTGTAATCCTACTACTTGAGGGTCAATTGAATTCATCAACACTTTATCATTTCTTAAAATACATACTCTGTTTGTTGCACTAGTAGAAAATTCATCCATGCCATCATCAGAGCGAACTGTCATGATATTTTCTGCTCCATTTCTTTTTAGAATTAAAGGTAGTCTGTCTAAAAACTCAATAGCTCCAACTCCTATCATTTGATTTTTAACACGAGCTGGATTTGATAGCGGACCTAAAAGATTAAACGCTGATCTTTTTCCTAGTTGCTTTCTTGCATTTGAGACATGTTTCATTGCTGGATGAAATTTTTGTGCAAACATAAAACAAATGTTGTGTTTTTGAAGTATGTCTGCAATTTTATCTGGCTCTGAGTTTAGATCATATCCAAAGTATTCAAAAACATCTGCACTTCCAGAAACACCTGAACTAGAACGATTGCCATGCTTTGCTACAACTCCCCCCGCAGCTGTTACCACAAAAGAGGCAGTAGTAGATACATTGAATGTTTGAAGGTTATCCCCTCCAGTACCGCACATGTCGATTATTTTTCCCTTGTTTTTAGGCTCTACTTTAAGGGCAAATTCTTGCATTTTATCAAGCATCCCAAGTAACTCATCATCAGTCTCACCTTTCTCTGTTAGATTGGATAGAAAATCAAAGTTTTCTTTGTCATTTGTCTTACCTGATAAAATCTCTGTCATGACATAATTCATCTGATCATATGTGAGATCTACCTTTTGTTGTAGTTTTGAAATTAAATCTGAAATCATTTTTTGTTTTTCACCTGTTTTATAAAATTTGAGAGGATCTTTTTTCCATCCTCTGTCATAATTGATTCGGGATGAAACTGTACTCCTTCTATTAAATAATTTTTGTGTCTTATTGCCATGACTTCTCCATCATCAGCTGCAGTAGCTGTCACTTCTAACACATCTGGAATTATTGTTTTATCTCCAACTAGTGAATGATACCTTGTTGCCCTAAATGGATTCTTGACATCTTTGAATAATTCTGAATTTGTATGTTCAACTGGACTGGTCTTGCCATGTCTTACACAACCTGCATTTGTAACCTTGCCTCCAAATGCCTCAATGATTCCTTGGTGTCCCAAACATACTCCTAGTATTGGAGTGGTAGGCCCAATGTCTTTGATTACATCACTACATATCCCAAAATGTTTTCTGTCCGCTGGAGTTCCTGGACCTGGTGATATGATTATTGCATCATAATTGTTTTGTTTTATTTGTTCTAGTGTTATCTTGTCATTTCTAATGACATCGCAATCTACTCCTAATTCTCCCAAGTATTGCGCGATATTGTATACAAACGAATCATAATTATCAATAATTAAAAATTTCATTTTGTTGCCTCTCTTAGTGCCTGAAGCATTGCCCCAGCTTTATGTTCTGTTTCTTTGAATTCATTTTCTGCAATAGAGTCTGAGACAATTCCTGCCCCTGATTGCACAAATCCCTTGTTTCCATTTATGAATATACTTCTAATTGCAATTGCAAAATCACAGCATCCATTAAATGAAAAATATCCTACTGCCCCTGCATATGGTCCTCTTGCTTCGGTTTCTAATTCATCAATTATCTCCATGGCTCTGACTTTTGGAGCCCCTGATACCGTTCCTGCTGGAAATACTGCCTTAAATGCATCAAACATGTCGTTTTCAGGCGCCAAATTACCTACAACATGTGTTACTATGTGCTGCACATGACTGAATCGCTTGATCTGCATTAATTCTTCAGTGTGCACAGTTCCATACTTGCATACTCTGCCTATGTCATTTCTTCCCAAATCAACTAACATGGTGTGCTCTGCTAACTCTTTTTCATCATGGAGTAGTTCATCAGCTAACTGTCTGTTTTTTTCCTCATCATCTGTAATTTTTCTAGTTCCTGCAATTGGAAATGTCTCTACTTTATCATTTGTGATTCTTACTAACATTTCAGGTGATGCCCCAATGATTGTTTTGCTATCTTGTTTTAAATGATACATGTATGGTGATGGATTTAGTCTTCGTAATGTTTTGTATAGTGTTAGATTATCACCATGTGTATCAAATGTAAACTTTCTAGATAACACCACTTGGAATATATCTCCATCATGAATGTACTGCTTTGCCTTGTTTACAATATTTGAGAATTTTTCTTTGTTCATATTTGGTACTATTTCAGTTGCTTTAAAATCTCCAAATGAATCGCTACTCATTTTAAACTGTTCAAATCTATTTTGATTATGATAAAAATAAAATAATTTTTTGTGGAGATTATCATATAATATACCATCATCATAAATTCCAAATTCCATTAATGGCTGTGGTGAATCATGAGTATCTGGAATATTTTCTACCAGTCTAATTGCATCATAATTTACAACACCGACAGCACCCCCCAAATATCTATAACTTTGATCTTCTGATTTTCCTAGTAGTTTTTTTAACTCCTTAAACGGATCATTTGTTTGGATAGTTTCAGTTTTACCGTCTCTTGTGATTTCTACTTTGTTTGAGTAACCTTTGAGAATTATTTTAGGGTCAAATCCCATTACCGATGTTTCAGCTAGTATTTCTGGACCTGTTAGCGATTCAAAGAGAAATGAATGTGAATAGTTTCTGGAAATTTTATTGTATATTTGAAATTGATTTTCAGATAACTCTAGTGGTATTACTTTCGGCTGAGAATTTCCAAAGGTGTCCACCCATAGACAAAATTTTACTCGTTTATTATTTAAATTGATGAGGTGGCTTTAGCCACAATCTATTACGGTATGGTACGGTACCTTTATATGATAATTCAATGTATATCCTCTGACCATGCAGGGGACAAAATCAACACTGATGCAAGATCTATACTTTAAAAAAACATCTGAAGTAAAATCAAGTGTATCTGAAGTAGAGTGCTATATTTGCGGCAAAGGACTGCAAGATGGATATCGTATAACTGCCAAGACACTGTCAAATGGAATGGCATTGTTTTGTAATGTGCATTATTCATTGCAATAATAATATCGATAAATCCTGTCAAAAAAGAAGAAGGAACTTCTAAAAAATATGTCATCAGATGGATTTTCATTGGTTTTATTATTGGTGCTTTAGGCTACGTGGTAGGAAATTCTATTGGTTCATATTTTAATTTGTAACATACAAAATCTCATTCAACAATGCCCACTATTGTAGATTTTTTGCTATAATTCCAATATCCATGTGATTATTCATCATAGACATCATTGACTTTCCTTGTGGTATCGCATGTGTGTGCATTGTATAGTATCCTTTCTCAGTTGGTGTAAATTTCACCTGATATTGACCAGATCCAATGTTTTCTGCTTGAATCATTCTTCCCATCATGTCCATCATGGACATTTTATCCATGGATTCCATTGGTGCACCATATTCTATGTGAAGAATCACATCGGCATTATCTAGAGGATTACCATTTTTATCCATTACAAGTAAAGTGAATTTAGATTCTTCCCCAACCTTTGCAATTTGACTTGAAGTTGTTTTTATTACGACATCTTGTGGAATGCTGTTCATCATTGATTGGCACATATCCATCATTCCACCCATGTTATTTTGAGACATTATTGATTGACCAGATTCAGAATATGCAGATAGATAGAATGTACCGCTAGTAGATACAATAATTGTAACTAGTATAATCATCAATATTTTCATTCCACTTTCTAATTGTATTTTCTATATATCAATATAGTATGTTACAATTGTAAGGTATCATAAATAAATATACTAAATAAAAAGCATCATCAAGGAGATAATAATTTTGAACACAGAAAAAACAAATACTGCAAATGTGATTATATGAAAAAGCCTCGATCATCAAAATCAAAAAATAAAAAATATGTGCTACTTGGAATAGTATCTATAATTATCATTGGAGTTATTGTAAGTTATACGTCTAGTTTACAAGATAATACGAATAATCCAAAATCTAAACTTCTAGGATCATGGATGGACGTACATGGTGTGGGGATGTTTCTTTCAGGAACTGATGACACATTATATCTTGCAACACATAATGGTTTATTCAAAAAAGGATTGGACGGATGGAAACTAGTAGGAAATGACAAGTCAGATCTCATGGGGTTTTCTATTAGTTCAAAAGAAGGAATAATGTATTCAAGTGGACACCCGTCTGCAATGAATGGCAACCTTGGTTTTCGTGTCAGTAATGACAATGGAAATTCATGGGCAATGATTTCTAAAGTGAAAGATAATCCAGTTGATTTTCATGCAATGACTGCCAGCAAAGCACAAAATGGACTTGTTTATGGCTCTCCTGGAGGAGGTTCTGAACTTTTTGTGACCGTGGATGAAGGTACATCTTGGAAATCACTTACTCCGCCAGACAGAATTATTTCACTTGCTGCAGATCCACTAAATCCAGATAGGGTACACGCAGGAACAGTTTCTGGACTATATGTTAGTGATGACAAAGGACAGCAATGGAAGCATGTTGATTCGAATATAGAAAACGGTTCAATAACAGGAATAGGCTTTTCATCAGATGGAAAAACTATGTATGTATTTTCTACACTAGATGGAAAGGGATTCATTGCAATTTCCATTGATGGTGGAAGTACAATGGTAAAAACGCAAGGCCAAATTACCACTACAGGAGCTGTATTTAATTTTGCACCAGGACGAAATGGAGAAATGTATGCAACAGCAATGGAAAAAATCTCAAGCGGCATGGCCTCAAGTGTCTATATGACAAATAATGGTGGAGATACGTGGATTCTAGAAGGTACCAATAATTCTGAATTGGCTATGACTGATAATACCTAATAAAATGAGAATCTGGGGTTAGTATTATTTTTGATATTTACTTGGGTTTTTTTCAAAAACTGCTTTACATGACGGGCAACAAAAATGAAATGTTTTTCCATCATGCTCTAAAACCACACCACCTTCTTCCACTTCCATTTTGCAAACAGGATCCACTTTCATTGTTATACAAAGTCTGATTCTTCAAATAAAGTATGTGGTTTACAAATGTAAGATGTATGATATAGATAATGGTTAGTCTTAGGATAATCATGTCGTTTCCTCTGGATGAAACAGATATTGCAATACTTGAATCACTAATCAAAGATGGAAGAAAATCATTTAGACAGATTTCAAGGGAAATCAAAGTAAGCACACCTACAGTGCAGATACATTATGATAGACTGATAAACATGGGAATAATAAAATCGGTTTCACCTATATTGGATATGAAAAAACTTGGCACAAAATTAGATCTTTCTAAAACAGATATTAAATCACATGGAACTGCAGCCAAAAAACTCAGTTCAGATTTACATGTAAAAATAAAATGCGATTATTGTGATAGAAAGATTGCTGAAAAGCCCAGCATATTAAAAGTTGCAAACATTCAAAGATTTTTTTGCTGTCCTTCATGCAAGGTTCTATTTCAAGACAAATATCAACGAAGAATCAAGGCAATTATGAACTCACAGAAATAATTAAATTTTGACTATTATTTTGAAAACTTTTTCTGCTTTGCTATTTTAATTCGGCGATACACAAGTGATGATATCAGTATTATTATTGCCACTATTGCAGCGTTTTGTATTATATCTCTGATGATAAATTCTGGATCAGAGTCAGTTTTCTCTATGGTTGAAGGTAGAATTGGTTTTGGTAGATCTATGTTTATTGTTAACGGATAAAGTTTGGATATTCTCATAGTTTTATCAATCGATTCTGATGCTGAGACTTGAATCATTGCCTGATATGTGCCTGATTTGGCATTTTTGTCAACTGATACATCTAAGATAGACTCTACATTTTCTTGATTCAAGTTAATGATGGAGGGAGTGGCAGTAAAAGAAACACCATTCAATCCTGAATCAGTCATGCCAACTAGTGAAATATTGATATCCTCTAGCGATACCAAATCACTGTTATTTTTCAGATTATTTACTATAACTTTGACTTGCTTTGATGTCTTTTCTGTAAAATCAATTTCTTTTTTGTCAACTTGTATATCAAAAGGAATAGAAATGCTGGTATCTAGGTAACCAATCTTATTTGCTAAAACTTCGGTAAACCACACTTTCCCATCTTTTGATGCATCAAGATAGACTGTAGTAGAGAGCGGACCTGTTGGGATATCATATTCTGTAATTGTACCTAATTTGTCAATTTTTGAAATCTTGTTTCCACCGTGTTGTGCAAAATAGATATTTCCAGATTCATCCAGATCTATCTGGCTTGGAAGAGTCTGTGGATATAGTGTATTTGGGGATGTCCACAGCGATGTGTATGTTTTCAAACTAGAATCTAATTCTGAGACAATTACTCTACTTGAACTATGGTCTGACAAAATTAATTTTTCTACTCCTTTTGAATCTTTGAGTATTGCTATTCCAAAAGGTGAGAAAAAATCTGGCTTTGGTAGTGTGATTTCAGAAATATTTGGAATTGTATCTGGTATGTTTGTTGCATCGATAATTAAAACGCTATTAGAATAAGCTAGAGTTATCAGTAAAGAACCCTTTTCATCAAATGCAAGAGATATTGGTCCGCTATTCTCTTTGATTTGATATTCTTTGATTTCATTTGTTTTTATATCTAAACTTGCAAATTTATCTGAACTTAGTTCTGTAAACCAAATCTTTGATTTATCTGGTGATAAAATTAGTCCCATTGGCCCAGAATTTTCTGTGGGTATGTCAATGGTATCAATTTGTTTATTTTCTATGTCAAATTTACCTACAGAATTTGTTCTTGCATCTGTAAACCAGATTGTATTTCTTGATTCATCATAAATGATATGCCCTCCAGAAAGTGTAACAATTACATCTTTTGTATTGGTTTTTTTCAATATATCAAAATTTGAGAATTTTTCAGTTACTGGTTCAAACTTGAAAATAGAACTTGCATTTTGTGTTGAATGATATATCCAGGCATTTCCATTTTTATCTGTTGTAATTCCCCTTAAACCAAGATCTTGATTTGGAAATGGAATCTCTTTGATGAAATTACTTTTTTTAGAGTATGTGACAAATTCATCTATAGATTCTTGCGCAAAAGCATCACTAAATGATAAAAATGAAAAAAGAACAACAGACAATAGAACCAATACAGATAGTTTAATTCTAGTGTCTTTCAACTTATTTTTCCACCATGTTTCATGTATTTGTCCTAAAACCATTATTACATCCTATTTTTCAATATAAACTGAAACGGGTCCTAGAATATTTCCATGCGGATTGATTACTATCTGCACATTTTGTTCATCTGGAATTTGGATTTTGTCTTGACCAAGATATTCCCAGGTATAGTAAGTTCCAGGCGCTTGTAGCGTTCCATTCAGCTTGAAATCTTCAGAAAATGAAAATGAATTTCCTTTGAGGGCAACTGTCAAAACTTTGGGACTATCGCCATTTGGAACGAATCTGAATTTGTATGTTCCATTTTTGATGGTAAATGTATCTGAAAAAATCCCATCTTTGTACATTTTTGGATCAGCAAGTCTTATATGAAAAATATTTGGGTTTTCTTTTTTCTCAGGTGATATAAGCGATATAGATGATATGGAAACGGTGACTGCTATTACAACAACAATCCCAAGAATCAATTTTTTCTTCAAGCATAATCGCCTAATTTTAATAACATGAAGGGGTTCTTTCAAATTCTGATTTACACAACAAAATGGTGCTAACAGCAACCTCCACGACGATCTCTGTGACTCTCTTCATTTTGTCTTTGTTGTTCTCGTTCTACAAATTCTTCAGCATGTTGCTCAGAGCAGAGATATTTTCCGAATCTTTTGATTGCAGTATCTTTTTTGACTTCCATTCCACACATTGGACAATGTTTTTCAAACATGTTTGGTAATGAAACTAGATGTGTATTTTAATACAGATCTTTACAAATGTAAAATTAATCTTTAAAATATACGAGAGATGGTAGATGCCATTCTAACTTGAAATATACATTCTGTTTTAGAATCATTATCTTACAATTGTAAGCAACCATATTAAAATAAGATACAAATCACATTTATTCTATGAATTATTTCAATCCAGAAGTTTTAGTAGATACTGAATGGGTTTCAAAAAATACACCATCTGAAAAAATACGACTTGTTGAAGTTGATTATGATCCAGTCAATGGATATCAAAAAGGCCACATTAATGGTGCCACACTAATTTGGTGGAAACGAGACATTAATGATCCAATCACTAGAGACATCATTAGTAAAAAGCAGTTTGAAGATCTTATGAAGAGAAATGGGATTACAAAAGATATCCAAGTTGTACTTTATGGGGACTTTAACAATTGGTTTGCGGCATTTGTTTTCTGGATTTTCAAATATTATGGTCATGAAAATATCAAAATAATGGATGGAGCTAGAAAAAAATGGGAGTTAGAAAAAAGACCATACACAGTGGAAGAATCAAAAGTCATGCCCACAACATATGTTGCTCAGCCACCAAATGAAGGTCTTAGGGCTTATCTCTTTGATGTCAAACGTGCAATTAACAAAAATGACACTGTTCTAGTTGATGTAAGATCTCCAAAAGAGTTCACTGGAGAGATTACTGCACCGCCAGAATATCCAATGGAGCATGCACAAAGGGGCGGACATATTCCAGGTGCAAATAACATTCCATGGGCTACGGCTGTAAATGATGCTGATGGAACTTTCAAGACATATGAAGAACTAAAACAAAACTATGTCCCAAAAGGTGTAACTCCTGACAAGGACGTTATCTGTTATTGTAGAATTGGTGAGAGATCATCACATTCTTGGTTTGTCCTAAAGTATCTGCTGGGCTACCCTCAAGTCCGAAACTATGATGGTTCTTGGACTGAATGGGGCAACATGATTGGAAACCCTGTAGAGAAATAACCAGAGTAAAAAAAAGTCATACATTTTTTATGCAAAATAATAATTATTGTTGGAATTGAAAAAGACAAAAATAATCACAATATTTGCAATTTCGTTTGTTTTGATACTGTTGTTTTTTCTTTCTAGCCAAATTCATTTCTTTGAAAAAAATAACACAAGCACATCAGAACCAGTTACAAAAAACCATACTCCATACATTGATGAATATGATTTACCAGTTGGTTCTTTACCGAATGGAATTATAGCAGACAAGAAAGGATTTGTCTGGATTGTGGGGTCTGACTCAAATCTTTACAAATTTGACTCCAGACTAGACAAAATAGATTCTGTTTATTTCATTGGTGATAAAGAATTCAAGCCAAAAGGCTCCATTATGGGATGGACAATAATTCAGGATAACGATGAAATGATTTGGCTATCTCAGTCTGGCGCAAAACCACTCTGGCGATTTGATCCTATCAATGAAAAATTTACGTCATACATGACTAGTGCAGCACCATTTCAGATGAAACTGGATGAGAAAAACGGCAACATTTGGTTTACTACGCTTGGTGGAAATACGATAGGAATCATTCAAAAAATTGTAGAACCTGATTCAGAAACAGATTATAAAATTACAGAGTTTGAAGTTGGGAATGATTCATTTCCAAGCGGTTTGTTTTTAGAAAATGACAATGTCTGGATAGCTCAAGTCGTGGGAAACAAATTGCTTCGATTCAAGATTGTCAATGATAGGGATATGATATCAATTGAGAAAACATTTGAAATATCAAATGACTCTAAAACAGATGTACATTCTCCAACAGACATCTTTGTAGCTGGCAATGAAGTTTGGTTTGCTGAGCATGGGACAAGTACCATCTCGCAATATAATCTAGATACAAATCAAGTAAAGCGATTTCCGACATCTGCTAATTCATTTAATGCAACAACACTCCCATTTTGGTTAAAAGAATCATACAACAATGGACTGTGGATAAATGAGCATACGGGAAACAAAATTGCATTTTTTAACACTACTAATATGACCTTACTAGAATACGATATACCAAGTCGTCCACATGATGGAACGATAGTTTATCCACTAGGATTAACGGTAACACAAGACAGTGTGTGGTTTTCAGAATGGAATACGGATAAAATAGGTGTCATAGATAGAAATATTTCAATTCCATTTGATATTAGTACAGATATCAGCCAAATCACCATTCCTAAAAATACTGCTGGAAAACCTGTAATGATTGATTTTGCAATTCACAAAAATCAAGAGATCGTATATGAAAAACCGATTTCCTTTGTTGTTTCAAGTTCGATGGAGCATGCTTTGGGTCTGGTCAACATGACAGCTAAATTTTCAAATGATATGATTTCACCATCTGAGATTGAAGATTCAAAAATAAGATTACTAATTGAGAGTGATTTTGCACCAGTAGGCAATTACACACTTGCCATTAGCGCTACAGATGGATTGATAACAAAATCGGTATTTGTGGATATGATGATTAATTGAAAATCAAAATCTCAATTCCATCTTTACAGTTGTAAGGTATCACAGATAAATATACTAAATAAAAAGCATCATCATCAAGGAGATAATAATTTGGGATTGGATGACATAGAAAAAGCAAATACTGCAAATGTGATTATAAAAAAATCTACTTTTAATAAATTAATTATAGGCATTGTGACAATTGCGATCATCTCTGCATTTCTTGGAGGATATGTTTTAGGATCAGAATATAACATGTCATCTGTTATCCTCAAAGATTCAAAAAATGTGTTAAATCAAATTCCAACAAACCAACCTCAATCACAGTCTGATCCTAACCAAGCTTCAAAGAAAATACAGGGAAGTATTAACTTTGAAGTGCCAAATTTTGTAAGATTCATTGGTGATGAGGCAGCACCTGTTAGTATAGTAGAGTTTGGTGATTATCAATGTCCATTTTGTAAAAGATTCTTTGATCAAACAGAACCTGAGATCAAAAAAGAGTATATAGATACTGGAAAAGTAAAGTTTTACTTTTTAGATTTTGTTGTAAATGGAGTCGATTCACTTACACTAGCTGAAGGTGCATGGTGTGCAGAAGAACAAGGAAAATATTACCAGTATCATGATTATGTTTATTCCAATCAAGGAGAGGAGTATTCTGGATGGGGAACGCCAGAAAATGTAAAAATATTTGCTATAGATTTGGGCCTCGATGCTGAAGAATTTAGCTTGTGTCTTGATAGTAAAAAGTATGAGTCAAGGGTTCAACAATTAACCGCCTTGGCTACAAATCTTGGCTCTACAGGAACACCTACAGCATTTATCGGAAATTCAGAAAACGGCTACACAAAGATTACAGGTGCACAGCCATACGAGGTTTTCAAAAATATCCTTGACAAGTACACACAATAGATTTCAAACTGATTATAATCATACCCTGAGTGTTTTGCTAACTCTAAAACTGTACATTGGCAAATAGGTAAATCCCATTATCATAGTACCAAGAATTTGTAGCCAGAGAGACTGTTCATGATACATTCCAGTAAACATGAAAACTGCACCTAATGCTGCAACTGGAATCAGTCTAGTCTTTTTTCTATACCACATGCCTACAATCATTGAGGCAAATGAAACTAAAAGAATGGTCATACCAGTTGTACTATCAAAAAATTTCATCATTTTATCAACAAAATTATCCGAATTATCATCATACATCATATTCATGTTACTTTGATCAGTAATTGAAATTGTTGCAGCCGCCATTCCAACAGTGCTAAACCCTATCAGAGCAGTACATAAAATCATACCAATTATTCCAAAGGAACAGACACATCTACACTTTGAGATTCTCATCTTTTTGCACTTTAATTACTTGTTCTATAAATTTTTCAATTATTTTCAATATACATACGATAAAACATTGCAATTATAAAATAATATTTCCTAATTTAGCTGTCTTCTATAAGACATTCTAATTTCGGTGTTCAAAGCATAAAATTGCGTTGCAATCATTACAGTAAATTGTATCTCTTTCTATTTTGACATTAGTAGATCCACATCTGGTACAAATTCTAATTTCATCTACTTGACAATGCTTCATCGGATCCGTTTTTTGTTTGTGATTGCCATCCATGTTGAGATATGGTTTTTCACTTATTTAACAACTGTATTTTACAATTGTAAAGATGTCATATTAATTATCAGAAGCTAGTCATTATTAGTTAGATTGAAACAAGATGAATCCACTCTGAATGTAGGTATTAAAAAAACTGCCCTTAAAATTGGAGGCATGCACTGCGCTGGCTGTATAACTGCGATTCAAAACCACATGTCAGATATTGAGGGCATAAAAAAATGCGAGGTAAATCTGGCAGCTGAAAAAGCTGTTTTAGAGTTTGATTCATCACTAATTGATCTAGAGAAAATTGAAAATGCACTAAAAGACATTGGGTATTCTACTGTCTATGAAAAATTCTCTGTAAAGATATCTGGAATTACGGATTCTATTGATTCAGAAAAATTAGAAAAGAGATTATTGGAAATAGAGGGAGTCAAAGAAGCATCTGTCAATTATGGAAATAATCAAGTTGTCATTAAATACAATTCTACTCTGCTTTCAATTTCAGATCTTAGGAGAATAATTGACAAATTAGGATTCCAAATTTTAAGCGAAGACGACATTATTTCATCAGAAGAAATTGAAGCAAAGAAACTAAAAAAATTATTCATCATCGGACTAGTGTTTTCAATTCCTGTCATGTTTCTTGGGTATCCTGAATTTTTTTCATTCATTCCATTTGCGGGAACTGGAATTGCAGCATTGATAATTTTTGTTTGTGCTAGTATAGTCCAGTTTGTTACTGGAAGCAGGTTCTACATTGGAGCATACAGAATAACTAAAATGAAATCAGCAAACATGGATACCCTAGTTGTTACTGGCACAACTGCAGCGTTTCTATTTAGCGTGTTTAACACATTTCCAACACCTGTTTGGCACAACATCTACTATGATGCAGCTTCTATAGTGATAACTTTCATAATTCTTGGCAAGTATCTTGAAAACAAGACCAAGGGAAAGGCATCATCAATAATTAAAAAGATGCTAGAACTTCAGCCAAAGACTGCAAGAATCAGAAAAAATGAAACAGAAACTGAAATTTCAATCGAGTTAATCCAACCTGGAGATATCTTGATCATAAAACCGGGTGAAAAAATTCCCGTAGATAGCATAGTAGTTGAAGGTCACTCAGCAGTTGATGAATCTATGATAACTGGCGAATCAATGCCTGTAGAAAAGAAACCAGGAGATATAGTGATTGGAAGTACAATAAACAAGGAGGGTGCTCTTTTGGTAAGAGCTGAAAAGGTTGGAAGCGATACTATGCTCTCACAGATAATGAGCCTTGTTGAAGATGCAATGGGAGAAAAGCCACCGATGCAACGCCTTGTTGATAAAATTGCGGGATATTTTGCAATTATAGTCCTAATTGTTGCCACGATAACATTTGTGGCGTGGTATTTTGTTGTTCCCCCTGGAGAACATCATATTGCAGCTGCGTTAATTCCAGCAGTAGCCATTTTAGTTGTTGCATGTCCATGCGCACTTGGTCTTGCAACTCCAACTGCAGTGATGGTGGGAATGGGCAAAGGTGCTCAGCATGGTGTGATCTTTAAAGGCGGAGATGCCCTTGAGATGCTCAGCAAAATAAAGATTGCAGTATTTGATAAGACAGGAACTCTTACTGAAGGAAAGCCGCAAGTAATTGATTTACTATCCCTAAAACAGATTACGCTAACAGACGGTAATATTGTATCTAATTCAGAAGAAAAATTCTTAGAATTTGCTGCAATTGCTGAAAAAAATTCTGAACACCCATTGGCAAAATCAATTGTAAAAAAAGCAAGTGAATTAAATCTTGATCTACAAAGCCCAACAGACTTTGTTGCAATTCCTGGAAGAGGGGTTAGGGCAACATACAATGGAAACACAATACTTGTTGGCAGCCCAAAACAGCTAGAATTAGAAGGAGTTGATATTAATGCGGTGAAAGAACATATCTCACAATTCCAACAGGAGGGAAAGACGGTAGTACTTGTATCACTTAACAGTCAATTAGTAGGATTGATTTCATTGCTGGATTCTCCAAAACAAAGTGCAAAGTCTGCTATTATGGCATTAAAAAACAATGGCGTAGAGGTAGTGATGCTTACGGGAGATAACAAAAAAACAGCTGCCACAATAGCTAACGAGCTTTCCATAGATAGAGTAATTGCCAATGTAATGCCATCTGAGAAGGTCAACATTATAAAAGAATTGCAAAACGGCGGAAAAAAGGTGGCAATGATTGGAGATGGCATAAATGACGCTGCAGCAATAATGCAATCAGATGTCGGTATCGCAATAGGAAGCGGTACAGATGTTGCACTAGAAGCTGGCAAAGTCATTCTGTTAAGAGATGATCTAAACAGTGTAGTAACTGCCATAGAGATAAGCAAAAAGACGGTTGGCAAAATAAAACAAAATATATTTTACGCATTTGCGTATAATACAATACTCATACCAGTTGCAGGTATTGGTTTGCTTTATCCAGCCTTAGCAGGTTTGGCAATGGCTGCAAGTTCTGTTTCTGTAACAAGCAGCTCTTTGCTTTTAAAAAGATGGTCTCCAAAGAGTCAAAAAAAATAAAACCAAGCAAAAGGCTACCATTATTCCATATTTAGATTATTTTCCAAGAAAGAATTTAACAGATCTATGGAGATATTTAAGAGAAACATAATGGAAAATTATGATGTAAACAACGTACCTTGGAAGGATCAAAACATACTTTTAGTTATAGAATCATAAGACTAGAATAATATTTCCACAATCCTTCGGTTAATGAAAAGACTTGATGAATCCATCACAGAAAATTAAACAAGAGGTACAGTTTTTGATTACACTAATTTGGTTATCCATTATTTTCTTGCATGCCGGAGATTACTAGCGCCAAATCTTTTTTTAATTTGTAGAAGAGTAAAAACTAGATATTATCTATCACTTTTCACATACAACTTGGCTTTTTGATTTTCCATCATAAAGTCCGACTAGCGCATCAATGTCACATTGCGATATGTATGGATAGTTTGTCTGTATGGTTGGAAACATCAAGTCTTCTGGTGCTGTAGAATGTGCTAATCCTAATGCATGACCGAACTCATGCCTGATTATAGTCTCCAATTCTTCATTTGAGATCTTGTTTACATCGTAAATTGTTATCTGTGATTTTAGGATCTGATGTTGTGATTCGTCTGCAATAGACTTTGTGAATCCTGAATAACCGTCAGCATTACTTGTTTTCTCTAATTGTATGATGATGTTGCCCTGTCCTGTCTTGGAGTCAGTAATTTCCAAGTTTTGTGGAATGTGCAACAGAGTGTCTTTTGCTGAAATTGCCTTCAGGGCTCCACTCCATCCATTATAATACTCTGAAGTCTGCCCTTTTGGTCCTTTGTGAAGCAAGGAATCATCTATGGTAATGACATCATTTGACATTATGGTGTTTTTTATGATCTCTGCTTTTTCTGGAAATTCATCGGAATTTATTATGTTTACATACAAAATATCTCCTTTCACAATATTCCATGAAAGCCAAGTATCTATGGTATCGCCTCTTAAATTTTCTATAACATAACTGGATTTTATTGCCCCCATTCCATCCATTTTGTATTGTATGCCTTGTATGGAATCAGATACAAACACAGAATATATCGGAAATATCATCACAAGTGATATTCCTACAATCATTGAAGTAAAAAACAGTCTTTTGATTTGCTTTTGCTGGAAAAATGAATTTGAACTGATTTTTTCAGTTAATATTTTTTGATCTTCATAAGATTGTTTTAACAAACTGTTTTGTTCACTTAAAAATTGAATCCGTTCTTTATGAAGGAATTCAATCTCGTTTTCTATTTTAGCAATTCTTTCCCCTCTTTCATGAATCATTTCCTTTAGGCTTTTTGGAATGGATTTACTCTGTTTACAATTGTCTATAATTGAGTTTAGCTCATTGCGCAGTTTATCATTGATAATCTCATACTCTTTAATTTGATTCTCTTGTATGGCGACTTTTTCTTCAAGGGATTCTCTTTTTTTAATTGCACTTGAAACCATTTCTTGTAGATTTTCTATTTCATTTTTCAGTAGTTTGATTTTCCAAGTGTTTTCTAAAACTATATGATCATTTGAATCCATATTCACTCCTTATGTTGGATATGGCTTGTCTGGTGTTTTCTGTGTTCACATCTCTGGTAATTATTATTAATACTGCAGTCTCATCTAAACTGGTAACAAAAATACAATGTTCTCGAAAAATGTTGACAGTCATTTCAAGCCCGCTTAGAACTTTATGAAAGTCCACAATATGATATCTCAATTTGATTAATTCTGCAATAAATTTAATCTCAGTATCATCAATGTTATCTTTAACTGGAGTCGTCTTGATATTATTGATGATTTCTCCATCTCTCATAATTATTATGTGTGCTGTGTTGGGAATTTTTCTTGTTACTTCAGAACACAGTTTTTCATAAATATTGGCCATTTAGATGCCTTACAGATCTGCGTTATGATATTTAATCAAATTTCCAAATGCAGACATCTGCCCCAGACAAATTCTCTTAATCTGAAATCATGATCCTGTTTTTATCGATCATTGCTGTATGATAATAGATGCTGTTTCAATCAGTCAATCTGAAAGAATATTATCTGTACCATCAAAAATGCAATCTTCTCTTACAAGAACCAGAGATTCGATTTGCTTGTTTTTTGGATGGAATGGGAAATCTCATAGCAGGCGGATTCAAAGAAGGCGTAACACCGCTTCATGATGAATCCGAGAGACGCAAGCTGCATATTGAAACTGTTCTAAGAGCAAAAACAGAACAAGAGTTTGATTATGATCTAGGCAAGGTGGAATATTCTGCTTCAAGAAGAAAAAAAGTCATCACATATACCTTTGACTTTGATAACAGGATATTGTTTGCATCATCAGAGCCAAATGTAGACATTGAAAAGACTGCACAGAAGATAATCAAAATCTGTGGAATTTAGCGTATGTTTGAAAAAGGTCTGAAATGCCGAACAAACATATTTTGTTTGTGACGTATTCTATAATTTCTTTAGAAAGTAAAACATTGCAAATATCCGTGGCATCAGTACAAAAAATTCTTGTCATACATCAAGGAAATGAAACGTGGATACAATAACATAGATTGCAAGATATTTTCATTATTGATAGATTAGGTGTTGGTGGTAAATGATTAACTCTCCAAGAAATAATATTTCTAAAGATTCACTCATTTTTAGTTTTTCTTGATTTTGGCTTTGCAGGAACATTCAGTAATCACGGCATTCTTCCTTGATGCAGCCCATTGCAGCAATGGAATTACCATGTGATACAGTTTCGTACCATCATCAGTTAGGCTGTATTCCGTTCTCGGAATCTTTTCGTTAAATCTTTTTCTTATGATAAGATCGCTTGATTCTAACTCTGTCAGCGCATTTGTGAGCGATTTTGCAGTAATCCCACTCAGTTCTCTTCGCAATTCATTGAATCTAATACGTTTGTGATTTCCAATCTCGTTTATAGCTAACAATGCCCACTTTTTGCTTATTATGTCAATAACTCCTTGTAACGGACAAAACAATACTCTGCTTTTTCTTTTCATACCGGTATCATCGGATATACTTATCAACTTAAGTAGTTTCCTTTGTATACTATGTATATGACACAAAATCACACATTTGATATATTCACTATGGACTGTCCATTATGCAAGAATATCGAAATTCTCAAGAATCCAGAATGTACGCAGAAAATTTATGACATAAACCAAATGGATAAAGAAACCGAAGAGAAAATGAAAAAATACGGAATAAATGCAGTTCCGACTATAGTCGTTGATGGCAAGTACAAGGTTGTTGGAGTGCCTGATTTTCCAATGAGATGCAACGATGACTTGTTCAAAAGACTGGAAAAAGACTATCGCATACAAGATTCGAATTAGATAACTGGATGAAAAGATGAAAAAACTTACAATAGTGACTGACTACATGCCAAAGAATGCAAACAAGTGATTAAAAATGGTTTTAAAAACAATTTTTGTCATAATTGGAATCGCGGTGGGGGTGTTTTTTGTTGGAATATCTGGTGGCTATGCTATTTTTTCATATACATACAATTCTGACATGATGTTTCAAAATTCTCAAATGTCTAATCAAATGATGCAAAACCCACAGGCAATGCAGAACGTGCTGGAACCTATGATGAATGAACCGCAGCTCAGACAACAGATGTATGGAATGATGTTTCAAAACCAGCAATTTATGCAGAACATGATGAATAATTCTCAGTTTCAAAGCCAGTGGATGAGTCCTATGATGGGGTCTAGTATGATGAGTCAGATAACTTCCGATAAAATTCTATTCAATCCAGATGTTCCAGTTAACATACCTGTATTGGGAGGTAATTATAAGGACACTAAAGTGTATTTCATTCACACCGAAGTATCGGACAAAGATATCGCAGACATGATGACAGATATGACAAACTTTCCTACATTACATGTATCTACTCTAACAAATATCCCGCCAAAAGACTTGGGTAAGGTCTATGTATTCGCAAATGGAGTTCCACGTTCCAGTGAGTTTCCTCGACCTCACGGCGGAGGCCCGTTTGGTTTTCAGGAGGATGTATTTGATTCAATCCCGGGGCAGGAACAATACAGACAGTTCAAAATTCCCCAACTCGTAAAGTGGAATGAAGGTGTGAATCCAAGAATTCTGACTTCGGTTGATAAAATTTTACAAGCGCGGGCAGACGGTGAGATTAGCATTCAGCAAACAGATATTGTTGTAAATATGCCAATTATAATATGGCAATCGCAAGATGGTAAACTTCAAGTTGCATCCGAGATTGAAAAAATTTTCATTACCATGCCCGACTACAAAGGGGAGATTGTAAACGTAAACGATGGAAATTTCATTGCTACAATAAAGTTTATTCGCTAAAAAGGACAGAGATGTTCTGTTGAATTAATAATTTGATGTTGGATTCAAAAGAACAATATTGATTTATGATCCTCGAATGAGTCTCTGGATTTTATTTATGTTTATTTTACAACTAATAAAGACAATCACGTTTTTCTCTCAAGGATCACAATCAAGATGATAAGATATTGAAATCTTACCTGTTATCATTTTGGAAAAGTGATATTTGTTCAAAGAAACTAATTGAGCAAAGATTTACAATAAAAAAGCAAAAATACAGATCAAAATAACGAACTAGATTAGGATACAAAAAACAGAATATGAAATGAAAAAATTATGCTTCACCAGAGTATTTTTAAATTATTTTTTCATTAAACTACAGTTACAATGCATTTCGAAATTTCCTTTTTTTGTAGCCCATTTCAAAAGGGGCATTATTGCAATACGGAGTTCTTTACCTTGCTTTGTAAGTGAATATTCCACTCTGGGAGGAATCTCGTTGAATGCCTGCCTTGAGAGGATGTCTTCTTTTTGTAATTCCTTTAGCATGGATGCCAAAGTTGAAGGGCTAATTCCCTTTAGCTCCTCTAACAAGTCATTATACCTGAGGGAGCCATGATTGCCTATTTCATTTACCAGTAGTAGGCTCCACTTTTTGCTTATTGTCTCAATTATCCCATCTAATGGGCACAAACAAACCACATTACTTTGATCTTTCATAGTAACTACTATACTATGAACTTTGTATTTTAAATACTTTGATAATTGTAGTATAATCATGTCTGAGACTGTTAGGAAAAACAAACAAGCACCGGTAGCCTTGGTTTTAATTGTAATTATTCTCAGCGGAGGATCCGTAAGTTATCTCATACTGGGTTCGCTTTCAATTATTCCCTATAGCGAACTTCGAAATTTTGTATTGATTCCGTCAGTAATTGCAATCTTTGCAGTAGCAATTCTTTCGCATAAAAAATTCCCACACATTTCAAACCGAATCTTTGTTGGAATGGCATCAGGAGCAGTAGCTACACTTGCACTTGAAATTATTCGAATACCAAGTTATCTTTTCACAAAATGGATTCCTATGGATGACATGATAATGCTTCCAGGAATGCTGCTTACAGAAAAAGCATCAACAATAATGGGAGTTCAAAAAATAATCATGGAGTCTGGAGTGCAAATGAATCTATTTGTTGCGCCAATTGATGCGATTGCTGCTGGGGTGTTGTGGCATTTTTGGAACGGAGCAACATTTGGTATTGTCTACTCGCTGCTTATTGGAAAAGGAAAGTGGTGGTATGGTCTGATATGGGGATTCATAATTGAGATTGGTATGATGCTAGCGCCTTGGTTGATAATGATGAAAGGACCATTTGGAATACAACACATGGATGGTTACAATATATTTGTAATCAGTCTTGTTGCACATCTTGCCTTTGGTGTTGTACTTGGAATTTTAGTACAAAGATGGAAGAAAGATTCTGTGTCATTAACTGATTTAGGAGGAAAGAAAATTGGAAATTAATTATGATTTAATAATTATCGGTGGTGGTGCAGCAGCATTTGCTTGTGCACTAAAAGCCTCCGAAAAAGATATCAAGATTGCCATGATTGAAAAAAGAACAATAGGAGGAACATGTATCAATGTAGGATGTGTTCCTACAAAGAATCTTTTAGATATCGGAGAAAAGATACATCATTGTCAAAATAGTTCTGTTGATTTTTCAAGTATGATCAAAGATAAAGATGATATGGTATTAGACCAGAGAACTCGAAAATACTCTGACGTGTTAGAATCCGTGCCTAATGTAGAGTATATTCGAGGCGATGCAAAATTCATATCAAATAATGAGGTTAAAGTAAATGGGAATATCCTGACTGGAAAAAATATCCTAATATCTACAGGGTCATCTGCAACCATTCCACCAATTAAGGGAATCCAGGAGATTGATTTTCTTACAAATATTGAAGTTCTTAGTCTTGATGAAAAACCTGAATCAATGATTGTTATCGGCGGAAGGGCATTGGGATTGGAATTTGCCCAAATGTTTTCAAGATTTGGAACCAAAGTCACTGTCCTTCAGAGAAACAAAAGGATCATCCCAGATGAAGAACCAGAAATTTCTGATGCACTGATGCAATATCTGCAAGAAGAGGGCATCAAGATTTACACCGGGGTGGAAATAAAATCAGTAAGAAAAGAGGGAGACCAAGTTCTAGTCTCGTTTACATCAAATGAAAATGAATTTGAAATAAAATCCGAGAAACTTTTGATGGCAACAGGTCGCACTCCTAACACAAAGGATCTGGGATTGGAAAACACAGACATCAAAACATCAAAAAATGGTGCGGTAATAGTTGATCAAAAAATGAAAACCAGTGTGCCAAACATCTATGCTGCTGGCGATGTAATTGGGGAGCCAATGTTAGAAACAGTTGCAGCAAAGGAAGGAAACATTGCAGCATCCAATGCATTTTTTGGTGCTAACAAACAAATGGACTTTACAAGTATACCTCATGCAATTTTTACATCTCCACAGGTTGCCAGCGTTGGTATCACTGAAAAAGAATCCATGGAAAAATTCAGTACATGCAGCTGCAAGACCCTATTGATGCAAGATGTTCCAAAAGCATTGATTGTAAATAAGACCAAAGGGCTGATAAAAATGGTAGTCGATCCTAACACACAGCAAATTTTGGGCGTTCACATTCTTTCTGATTTGGCTGCTGACCTCATTCATGAAGCCACTCTGGCGGTAAAATACAAGATGAAAGTAGATGACATTATTGATACAGTTCACGTCTTTCCTACCATGAGTGAGTCCATAAAGCTGGTTGCAACATCGTTTAAGAAAAACCTGAAAAAGTTGAGTTGCTGTGTCGAGTAAAACAAAATTCATCGCAATAGGAATTGGAATTGCCGTAATCATAGTAGCGTTAGCATCAGTTTCAGTGTCTAATACTAGTGATACTCAATTAACAACAGCACCAGATACAATTAGCACTCAAGGACTTGAACAAGGTAATGTTGCTCCTGATTTTTCTTTGATAGACCCTGAAAAAGGTTTAATCTCCAAGCAGAGTTTCCAAGGAAAACCTCTTTTTGTTTTCTTTACAACTACTTGGTGTACTCCTTGCCAGATTGGTGCTCAAAACTTGGCAAAATTTGACAATGAGAAAGGTGGAGATGCGTTTAATGTCTTGATCGTATTTGTAGATGATAAAGAAACAGATCCTCAATTTATCCAATGGAGGGAGAAATATGGTAATGATGATTGGTATATTGCCAAGGGAATTGAAATGGCAAGTACATACAAAGTACAATATTTGGATACAAAATATGTGTTTGATAAAGAAGGAATAATAAAATGGGTTGATGTGAAACCATTACCATATTCAACTATTGAACCTGTTTTAGGTTCTCTTTTGGAGACATAGATTGCCAAAGATTATTTTATTTGAAGCAGCAAAAGAAAAACCAGTAATTACAATAATTGCAGCCATTGGAATATTTTTTCTAACACCGTTAATCCAAAGCATTACAACTTCTTTAGCATTTGATATTTGGTTTGCAGATATTGTTCAAAAGCCTCTAAGCTCAATTCCGTATGTTGTATTTTCTATATTATTTGGAATGTTCATTTCGTTGTATCTTTATTCAAAAAACAAATGTATTGATTGTAAACCTAGTGTTAAAACAGGATTTGGAGGCAGTACATTGGGATTTGTATTGGGAGTTTGTCCTGCATGTTTTTCATTTATTGGTTTTTTGTTGCCTTTGAGTGGAAGTATTTTTCTGACTACTTATTCACCACTTTTCATGATTGTTGCAATAGGGATAATTTTATTTTCAATTCACAAGATGGGCGGATTTAGAAACTCAACTGTAATTACTTTTAAAATTAACGATGATGTAAACAAACAAGATAGTATCTGAATAATTACAGAGTCATCAAGTATTATTAATTTTTTTCTAGTTGTATATTTTTGCCAAGTCTTTTTTGTTCATTTTTGGTTAATTGTTTTGCAAAAAAATCATTGGGGTTCATTACACTAAAATTCCTTGTTCGGATTGAGAGTGAAATTTAATATCAGATGACGATTTACCAACCAGAGCAAAATTCAACATACAAAACACTACTAATATATGCATAAATTATCTAAAATCAATTGACGGTATTGCAATTTATGTAACACTTTCTGACCTGATCATCCTAAATTTCTAAACAGAAAAACCCCTAAAATACTGGAAGCAATTACTTTTGTTCCTCAAGGAATACAGGAGAATCTGCAAGAAATCGATATTTTTGAACGAATAACAGTAAAGCCGAATGAGGATTTTATTCTAAACAATGAACATAGATCTGTGATTTTAGGCTCAAATTCACTAGATTCAACTTGATTTGTGAATATCATGAAGATTAGAGTTCAGCAATTTCCCCAAGTCATACGCTTAATGCGATTAACTGAAATAAAATAATCACGAAAAATTTAGCTTATGCATTGCAATAAACAGTTAATGCAAACGCGCTGCAGGGCTAACTATCGTATCTTTTCTACTCACAAGATAAACACCAAGAATCATAATTCCTGCTGCTATAATCTGATACAAGCTAATCTGTTCTGCCAAGAACACGCTAGATGCAACAAGACCAAACACTGACGACATTGAAAAGAGGTATTGTTCTAACAGTTCCTATCCTTAGTCCCTGTAAGAAAAAGTAAAGCGATGCTGCAAACCCTGAAACTAGTAGTAGATTCAATATATTATAAAGTGAAAACTAGTATAAGATATTGATTATATATTGTAACATGATAATTTTATAAAATAATCAGCCATATTGTCATTATCAAAAGATAAAGATATTAAAAATGTAAGCTAATATCCTGCTAATCTTAATCCAGTAGTATGGTAAAAAGTATAAAACTGATAGAAAAGGTTCTCTTTAAATTTGCAAAACAATGGATTGCTGGTGCTGATATTAGTGATGCACTAGAGTCAGCAAGAAGAGCATATCAAAATGGAAGACATGCAATTATCAACAAGCTTGGTGAATATAATAAAACAAAAGATTCAATTGAAAAAACCATTCTAGAGTATGAACAAATAGTCTCTTCATTTAGAAAATGGAAAGTGAGAGGTGCAATCTCAGTTAAGCCAACACAAATTGGGATGTCAATTAACAGTAAAACATGTCTTGTAAGCTTTGAAAGATTGATAATTCATGCGTCAAAATCAAATGTGTTTGTCTGGATAGACATGGAATCATCAGACCACACAGATGAAACTCTTGAATTGTATTATGATTTATTTTCAAGATATGAGCGATTAGGTATTGCAATTCAGGCTAATCTAAAGCGTAGTTATGATGATGTCAGAGATCTTATCAGACATGGTGCCAAGATTAGGCTTGTAAAGGGTGCATATAGAGAGAATGGGAAAATAGCATACAAGACTAGAAAAGAAGTTGACCAGAACTATTTGAAAATTATGAAAATGTTATTCAAAGATGCAAATGAATTTGGAATTGCTACACATGATTCAAAGTTGATTGATGGTGCAATTTTATTGTCAAAAAAATATCGTAAAAAATTTGAATTTCAATTTTTAAAGGGAATCAGAGATGATCTAAAACCACATCTTGTTAAACAGGGATTCATAGTATCAGATTACATCCCATATGGAACAAATTGGCTATCATATTCAATCAGAAGATTACGAGAAAGAAAGAGAAACATATTGCTTCTAGGAAGTTCTTTCATTCAGTCGCATAAAGTTTGAGTTTGTGATCTCAAAAATTGTTGTAGGTAGTTTTCTCCACCAGCACCTTTTCCAGTTGTACCAGAACTCTTCCATCCCACAAAGGGTTGACTCTGTACAAGTGCTGCTGTCGTTGCACTAGATGCTCTGTTTGCATAAACTGTTCCTGCTTGAATTTTTTCAAAAAATTCATCTAGTTGTTTTGCATCTTCAGAAAATATTCCAGCAGTGAGACCATATTCTGTTTTATTTGCCATTTTTATTGCATCATCAAACTCATCATATGTGTCAATACACAAAAACGGCAAAAACAGTTCTTCAGTTACAAGCTTGTGATCTTGTGGAAGATTTGTAACAATTGTAGGTTGAACAAAGAAACCATATTCATATTCTGAATCTTTAATTTTTTCTCCTCCAAAAATTATCTTGCCATCTTTTTTTGCAAGACTAACTGCATCTTCAAATTTTAATACCGCATCTTTGTTGATCACTGGACCCAAAAATGTATCCGCAGACCAAGGCATACCGATTTTTAGAGATTTGCTCTTATCGGTTAGTTTTTTGATAAATTCTTCTGCAATATCTTTTTGCACAAAAACTTTGGAGCATGCACTACATTTTTGGCCACTAAATCCAAATGCCGCACGTATAACTCCTTCAGATGCCTTGTCTAAATTCGCATTTCTAGTAACGATTACAGGATTTTTTCCGCCCATTTCTGCGATAAAAGGTTTTGATGTATGTTCTGTGAATTTTTTCAGACCATACATACCTACCTCACGAGAGCCAGTAAATGCAATGCCATCAACATTTTGGCTTTCAATTAGTGTTCTTCCAACTATATTTCCATCTCCTGTAACAAAGTTGATAGCTCCTTCTGGTAGGTTATTCATGATCATTTGTACAAAAAAGAATGAAGACAAAGGAGTTGCACTAGCAGGTTTTAGTACTGCTGTATTGCCTGTGAGTAATGCACCAGTTGTCATTCCAATTGCAATTGCAGAAGGAAAATTAAACGGTGCAATTATTCCCCATACTCCATATGGTTTTAGAACGGTTCTGGTCTTTTCATGTGGATTTGGATGAGGGGTTTGCTTGCAAAATCCTTCATTTTTTTCTAGCTGATACGAATAAAATCTCATAAAATCTATCGCTTCATCAATGTCATTAATTGCCTCAATTCTGGTTTTTCCATTCTCAAAGGACATCCATGCCGCAAGTTCAAATTTAATTTTAGAAAATTTATCTGCTGTTTGTTTGAAAATTTTAGATCTATCTTGATATGGAATACTGCTCCATTTTGTAAAAGCATGTTTTGCTGAAGAGATCGCATCGTTTGTTTGAGATATCGTTAGCTTTGGAAAAGTACCGAGAACAATTCTAGTATCAGATGGAGATTTTACATCAAATGTTTCATCAGAAAAGACTTGCTTTCCACCAATTATTGCAGGATATTTTTTTCCAAATTGTTTTTTTACATACTCTACTGCCTCTTCAAATTTTTTATTAAATTCTTTCTCTTTTCCTTGTGCTACTGTATTTCCCCAAGTATATTCATTTTCAAACATAACTGTAATTGTAATTTGTTGAATTTAAAGTCATAATCTTATTTTATTGAAGATATCACCTCTCCAATCATTCTTGATGCAAGATGAGATGTTCTATCCTTAACATCGTATGGTGGACACACTTCAACAATATCCATACCGATAATTCCTTTTTCTGCAATTTTTTTTAGAAGAAATGTGGCATCTAGGCTTGAAATTCCCATAGGAACAGGCACAGAAACCCCTGGGGCATATGCTGGATCAATACAATCCATGTCAAAGGAGACATAGACTGTATTTCCAATATTTTCTAGAATTTGCTGAGAGATTTTTGAGATTCCTTTTTCTGTAATATTAAATGGAGTAATGACCGTGATTTGATTTTCTTTTAAATTTTTAATTTCTTCTTTTTCAGGAGTTCTTGTTCCAATCTGAACGCTTGTTTTGGGGTTAATGTGTTGTAGAACATCTCCAAAAACAGAGCCATAGTAATCTTTGGTCGATGTAATAAAATCTGGATGAGCATCAAAATATACAAGAGAGACATCGTTTGATTTTTGTGCTAGTTGTTTTATGAGTAATTTGCTCATCGAGTGATCGCCTCCTATCGAAATTGGAATTTTGGAATCAGAAATGATCTTGTCAATTGTTTTTGGAATTTGCTGCCTTGTAATATCTCCATAATCAAAAACATGTTTTGAAATTCCATCTACAGGATAACCTAAAGATGTTTGTCCATTTCTTGTGTAAGAATCCATAAGATTTGAAATCTTTCTAATTTGTTTTGGAGCTTTGGAAGTTCCCGCTCTAATGGAATGCGATTGAGATTCATCAGGAATGCCAATAATTACAATGTTACTATTTTCATAAGAAGAATTTTCCCAACAAATTTTTTCCATATCTAGTTTCATTTTATGAAATATTAAATCATTTTTAAAACTATTTAATTCATTTCCAAAACAATATCCAGATAAAATTATTTTATCAAAATGATTTATAGATTACAAAACGGCACAAGATCAAACACAAATAAATAATAGAAAACATTTATCTTGTAATAATCGTAGATTTCTAATATGCTGTCATATGTGTTACTAAATTGCAGTCCAGGTTCAGAATTAGATGTGATTTCTGAAATTAATGCAATCCCAAATGTATTGGAGGTAAATGGAACTTTGGGAAAATATGATATTTTTGTAAAGATCTTTGCAGAAAATCCAGACAGTATGGAACTAGCAGTAGCACAAATAAGAAAAATAAAGATACTTAGTAGCCACACATTGCCTGTAGTGTATGGTCAAGGTGGAACCATCGATGAAGAGATAAATTAATTCTATCATCAGAATTAGATAAAGAAGAAGAGAAAAATTGTTATAAAAAACTAACTTTTATCTTCTGACAATAACCAAGTCAATACAAATTTGTACAACTAAAATCATTAGGGATTGAACTGATTGTAATGATAATTTTAACAAGATCATATTTTACAAAAACAATAAATTTTGAATAAAATTTATGAAATTTCGCTAATGTTCCTAGTAACTAGTATCTTGCACTCTGGATCTCCTTTGAGCATGCATTTTGGTTGAGTAATGGTAATTTTTTCATTATATCCATCTGCAGCTTTTTCAAGCAAACCTTCTGCAAATGCACATATTTTGAGATGCGAGATATAATGAATTGAGACTCTGTCCTTATCAAGGCGCATTGAATGTAATATTGGCGGATTGGTGCCAGGAATTTGAGTCCTGACTTCCTTGTGAATGTATTCTTCAGTATGTTCTAGAAAATCAAATAGATCCCATTTTTTATCAATATAATTACTAAATTGTGCAATCAGGTTTGGTGCAATAAATCTGCCAAACTCTCTAAGGAATTGATCTAATGGTTTATGTGATAATTCGGCAGCGGCACTAAAGAGCTGTTTTGCATCCACGTTTGACGTGTCCCCTACATAAAATGAGGTTTCAAGTAGATTTGCTTTTGTAACCCATTCCTGCCATTTCTCTTTTGAGCCTGCAAACAACTGTAAATTTATAAAAATTAACCAGTGCAACAAGTGAACTTGATTTAAAAATATTAAAAAATGCTTATTATTATTTATAATCCTGAATCCTAAATGACTCAAAGTGATAATTGCCTTCGTTATCAATCCATATCATTTTAGTCTCTCTTTTAGTCTCTCTTTCATGTGTGATGTTATGAAAATATTTACAATGCCTACCAATGAATTTTAGCAGATTTGCTAAAGTACAGTAACAGCAATCATATTCATTATCTTGTATAACCATCAAAAAATATACTGCATAATAATTTTTAATGTTTATACTAATTAAGTAAACAATTATTAAGATAAATACACATAAATTATATGAATTTTTAGTAAAAATGAGAAAAACATTAAATTTATTATTGCCCTATCTACTGTCATGAAAACGTCAATATTTGTAATCACATTAACTGTATTAATTATCTCATCGTGTTTTATTGGAACAGCATTTGCAATAGAAGAACATCATATTCATGATTCAAAAATTTCAAACATTACTACACTTGTTGGAGTTGCAAGTTTAGTTGCATCTCTATTAATTGTCAGCAAGATAATTTCTGTTGGAAAAAGAATTGAATCATATCTAGTCTTGCTGTTTTCTTTTGGTGCTGGTATAATACATATTTTGTTAGGTTCTACTCACTACACTCAGGTCGGAGTAGAGCACGGCATATTCTTTTTTACAATTGGTGTTTATCAGATAATGTTTGGAATGTTATACTTTATATCGAAAAAGATGATAAAAATCACAATAGTATTTCTTATTGGAAGTATTATTTTGTATGTAATAACAAGAATTGAAGGAATAACAGAACCGTTTGTTGCACCAGAAGGGATAGATATGACAGGAATAATTACCAAAATTATAGAAGCGTCATTAGTTATAGTTTTGATAAAACATATTGTTTTAAAAAAAGAAAAAGTGGATGTGATGGCATAGATTGAACATTTATGATACAAAACTGATCAATTGTTACAAATGTGGAAAATGGGTTGGTGAAGTAGCATATGATGCAGAAATTATCTGTCCCAAATGTGGAGATTGTGCAGATCCATTTCCAAAAAGTGATGATTTATTGCCCATCCCTGTAAAAAGATCATTTGAAAAAAAATTACTCGGAAAAATTCAATCTTACGTGTATTAAGAGAGGTCGTTACTTTATGATGATATATGTGCAACTCAAAGCAAAGGATGTAAGCAAAGAGGCAATCATGTTAGAGCCAGACAAATCAGGCAAATTTACCTAAGAATTAACAGTATCTTAAAATTATATGTTTATTTGGATTTGATGTGTTTTCAAGAAAACATTTGGGCTCAGGAATTAAATCGCTCTTTGTATTTATCTGGATGCTTTTCCCAAAAATGTCTTTTTAGCATGACTCTTTTTAATGAGTCTGGAAATGGGTTATCCAACGGGTCTGTATCTGGAATGTAGTGTTGACATATATCGCATATAGTAATCTATATTGCTACTTTTTCAAATAAGAATATTGCTTGTAATTAATGTCTTACATTTAATGATACAAAGCAATGAACGACTTACTGATTTTCATCCTGATTATTAGACGACAGTAAAAATATCTCATTTCCATTTAACATGCATAAATATTCTAAATAATTTGTCCTTTTTTGCTCTGTGTTAGTTATTTTTAATTAAATCTCTAGTTGTAATACAATTAGAATAGATGCGAAAAATTAGTCACACTTTAAGTGCGTTTATCTTTGCTGCAACAATAAAATCATTTTCACTTAATCCTTTCATCGAGTGCGTCCAAAGTTCCAGCATTACTTTGTTCCAATGAATGTGAATATCTGGGTGATGACCCTCCCCTTCAGCAATCTGGGCTATGTTGTTTACAAATATTATTGCCTCTTTAAAGTCCTGAAAAACAAATTCTCTTTCTATTTTATTCACATTTAGTTTCCAGCCTGGAATCTTTTCAAGGTTCTTTTTTGCCTCAATATCTGTTAACTGTGTTCCTCCGCTTTCACATGGTATGCATTTTTTTTCATAAAATTCCATACTGGTAATTGATAATATCAAATATAATATTATTCAGATCATCAAGAATATGATATACTGATACATAAAACTCTTAAAATTTTGTTAGTGATAAATTGACTTCTTTATTTGATGCCTTGATACCTGAAATTTTTGGATTTATCTCTATCCTATTCATTACGAGTATCCGAATTGGTTAAAACCTTCTAACAAAAACTCCATAAAATAGATAGATCCATAATTTGTGTGGATTTGGAATTAGTTAAAACTGCTCTTTCAAGCAAAATTAATCCTATTATATAACATGTGACAAAAAGAAATTTGCATCGGTACTTGTTGTAATTTATGGTAAAGAACCAATTATTGTGATGACTAAAAAAATCAAAATATCTAAAATTACATGCGGGAGAAATTTCATTTCTGGGTGGGAGTTTTGATCCAAATGACTCTGATCTTCTAGAAACTGCATTACGAGAGACTAGAGAAGAAATTGGCAGATGCACAATAATCAGTATGGGAATTTACTCAAGATGATGAATTTCTCATCTATTGTTCTTGGATTTTGTGTGATATTTCTCATAAAGCATAATACTGCTAAACAAACCCATGATTCCACCATACAACATATGAAGTATTAAAGACCCCCATAACATTTTTCCAGGATTCTGCAATAGTTTTGTTATTGCATCTGTTTCATCGGAAAGAACAATGCCTCGTAAACCCATGGTATATTCTTGAGCTATTGGAATCATGACATATATCGATATTGGCAAAAATATTAGTGCATACACTTCAATTCCAGTAATAATTCCAGCAATGATGCCCTTTGATGGTCCATCTATTCTTAGATATTTGTGAGATGCAGAAACAACACAAAATACCATTCCTATGATTGCTGTGGTAATCATGTGTGCTAAAAAACCAAAGATAGTTGCAGGCATCTCGTGTAATCCAACCACAACACCTATCATTTTGTAAAATGTTCCAGGTGCAACCCCAAGATCCATATCTATCCAAAAAAACGAGGTAAATAATGCAAATCCCCCTACCATTCCAGATAATAATCCAATTTTCATCATTGTGACAAGGTCCTGTTTTACATATGTTGCAAATTGTATTTTCATGAATTTGTATACCCATTAGCAAAACATAACATAGATCATTAATTCATAAAACAATTTTCTAGTTTTTTATCAAATAACTGAATGAATTTAAATTGTTAGTATGTACTAAATTGGATTTTTGAGTATTCTAAATAATTTTTGGCAAATTAATCATACATTTTCTCATGTTTTAAAATTCACGCCTATCTGCGTCCACTTTTATCCCCAAAATGGTAGTAGAGTCCCTGTGAAGTTGAACCTAAAATACGGAATTTTAGACTAATTTGACAAATTCTATTGAAATTATTGGAAAATTTAGAAAAAATAATCACTAAAAATTAAGCTTATTCATTACAAGTAAAGTGAATTTAGATTCTTCCCCAACATATGCAACCTGACTTGAAGTTAATATGGTGATATTTGATGAGATTGCAGAAAAATTGGATAAAAGTAAATAAGATCGTGAGGATTTGATTTCTAAATGGAACCTAATTCGTTAATCCTTTCTATCGTGTCTATTATCAATATGATAATCCTTGGAGTTTTGATTATAATGTTTGCTAAAATGTATGTAAAAACAAGGGCACAACTTCCAATGGGTATGATTGTTGTTGCATCCATGTTGTTTTTACATAATGTGATAGGGGCTATAGCATACTTTACAATGGATCAAATCTTTGCTAATGAAGTATTTCCTTATCTATTAGGAGTAGGAATTGCTGAATTAATAGGATTGGTAATATTTCTCAAGATTTGCCTTGAATGATTAATAAAAAAATTAGTAAAATAATACAAAATAATTTCTATCTGATGTTAAGTAAATGATTAAAACCCTAGTTTCTGAAACCACAAGAATTGCATTCAAATCTCTTTCTTTCATGGACATCTTGTTGCTGAACATATGTTGGATTAAAAAGAACATGATGATAAGTTTTACAAGTATTTCAGTGCAAATAGAAAATTCATGGTACCGCTTTTATTACAAAAATATTGGGAAAGAAATTCACATTTACAATCAGTAGTGCACTTTCAAAATACAAACAGGTAAGCAAAGATGACAAAATTGAGTATGATGATACTAATTGGTAATTCTGTTTTCTTGTACATTCACTCATAAAAATTATTTTATTTAATCAAGAATTGGAAATTTTCTTAAATATAATGCGACCAAATTAGAACATATGGAAGGTAAAAATGGAGCCCTCAATTAAGATAAAAGAAATCAGGCCAATCAATATCGAAGGCGGATATGTCTTAGACGGATTTCCGTCAATTGGATTTAGTAATGCTATTGCCACGGAATCTATGATACAAATAGCACATTTTGAGCTAGCTGCTACACTAGATTCAGAATTCTTTCCACCAATCAGCATTATAAAAGATGAAACACCAAATTACCCAGTAAATATTTTTGTAAATGATCAACTCAAGATCAGTGTTTTCTCATCTTATCTAATACTTGACGAATCTCTTCATAGAGCAGCAGCCAAAACAATGTTAGATTGGGCAAAAAAACACAAATGCTCGCTGATTTTAAGCAGTGTACCAATAACTGAAACTCCAAAATGGGGAGATGGAATAATGGGAGTAGCAAGTACTGAAGAGGCTAAAGATACACTAAAGAAAGCTGGAATACCAATTCTTTCTAGTGGAACAATACCTGGCCTACCAGGTGTGCTGTTAAATGAAGGAAGGTTTGCAAAACAAAATGTTGTCGTGTTATTATTTAAGATTGAAAGAGAGAGTCCAGATTTTAAATCAGGTGCAAAATTATGTACCATAATGTCAAATCTTGTTCCAGGAGTTTCTTGTAGTCTTACTCTACTTGAAAAACAAGCAGAGATTGCAGAATATGCAATCAAAGAAACAGATATGAAAACAAAAAGCCTCAGGGACTCAATTTACAGTTAATTTTTTAGACTCCATATTGTTTTTCTTCCAAAAATTCTAGTACTATTTTTGAGAATTTTTGCGGTTGTTCCACAAATGGAGTATGGCCACATCCTTTCATTTCCACAAATTTACAGTTTTTTATACATGAGAAAAACAGGTCAGCGTTCTCTTTGGGAATTACTGGGTCATGTTCGCCCCATATGACCAAAGAGGGAACAGATACATTTGCGAGTTTCTCGCAGCTGATCTTTGATTCTCTGTTAGATATAATAGCCGATAGAAACGCTTTCTTTGCGTTTGGCATGTTTATTCTTTTGATAAACTCATCCACTGTTTGAGAGCCAACTTCTTTGTTTTGCCCGTTCATCATCAAAAATGCATTCTTTACATTTTTTTGTGTTGGTGAAATTGCTGCACCTATATACGCATTAAGTGCAGAAGTAGAATAGTTTACAACACCTGATGGTGAGACTAGGATCATTTTATTGATTAATTTGGATTCTGCTATGGCAAGTTCTGTTGTTATCTGGCCTCCAAGTGATGACCCGATTAGGATACTGTTTTGAATTCCAAGATTGCCTATAAATTCAGAGATAGTTCTGACAAAAAAATCAATGATATAATCAATAGAAGGCTTGTCACTTAATCCAAAGCCGGGTAGATCTGGGGCTATGACATGGTAATTTTTTCTAAAATATGGGATTACATGCTCCCATCTTTCTGCAGAAGCACCTAGTCCATGGACAAGCATAATGGTATTTGAAGATGCACCGTATTCAAGATACCTTATCTTATTTTCTTGTATAGTGATAAATTTTTCTTCTTGCATGTTATTGAGTATTGCCTTCTTTCTAATTATCATTTTTCCACATTTTAGATTTTATGAATTTTATGCGATTTGAATTATATCTCTAGTTTTTTTCTTTCAGATTTCGAAGCCGTGTTACGTTTGGTCTAAAAAAGAATGATACTGCCCAGTCAATTGCAACTCTGATCCTTTTCTCTTTTGTTGGAAGATTCGATAGATAATATTGTCGCCAAATGGCCCAGGCAAGAAGACCATGAATTTTATTTCCTAGTATCAATGCCACACCATTTCTTTTTCCGATCTTTGCCATCGTTCCTCTGCTGACGTACTCAAATTCTTGAAGGCGTTTGTTTTGTTTTATTGATGCTATGAGATTTTTTGAAACCGTTTCAGCTTCTTTAAGCGCATGTTGTGCTGTTGGGGGATATGGGTTTCCAGTCTTGTCAGTTATTGATGCGCAATCACCCAGAGCAAAAACATTTTTGTGAGTTGGTATCTGCAAATAATTATTTACTATAATGCTGCCTTTCTTATCATGGTCACAATCAATATTTGCCATAACTGGATCCATTACAATTCCACCAGCCCAAATAAAGGTGCCACATTGTATAGTTTGTCCATTGTCTAATACTATAAAATCTTCTCCAGCATCGACTGCTTTGGAATTTGTAATTACCTCTATGCCATTTTTTTTGATGGACTCTAATGCAAAACAACCAAGCTCTTCTCCCACCTCTGGTAGAATAATATTCTTGGAGGCAACAAGGATTACTCTAATTTTATCAACATCCAGATTTCGATAAAAGTTTAATGCGGCATCTTTTATGAAGTCGTTTATTTCACCAACTGTTTCCACTCCTGAAAAGCCACCGCCCACTATAACAAATGTCAAAAACTTGGATAAAAGAGCAGGATCATCTTCCTGATCAGCATTCTCAAGCATTGTGATGATGTGGTTTCTTATTCCCATAGCATCACCAAGTGTCTTTACTGTCAAGGAATACTTTTCGATATTTTTGTTTCCAAAAAAATTATTTCTGCTTCCCAGAGATATAACAAGATAATCATATCTTAGATTCTTTCTTTTCTTGTCATAGTCACGGTAAAAGACAACCTGATTGTTTTTAAGATCAATTGATTCTATAATACCTTCAAAGAATCTGGCCCTTTTACAAAATGTTCTAATGGGTGTAGATATGTGTCTTGGCTCAATCATTCCTGTTGCCATCTCTGGCAGCATCGGAGTAAAGAGGAAAAAATTATCCTCGCTTACTAGCTTGATGTCCACTTTCACATCTTCCTCAAAGGCCTTTTGAATATTCCTTAATACTGAAACGCCTCCAAAACCGCCACCAAGTATCAAAATATGCTTCATTGAAGGAGAGGGTGTCTCATGTACATGTTTGTAGTGATATTCATATGTCTTTATTTTTGAGAATTGGATATCACACTGGTGACATCTATACCTTGTTCCAAATTTTGTTGTAAGTATTGTGGAAACAACTCCCAGAGTAATGCCCCAGATGAGGTGTGTGAATATGGCATCAACTAATGTTTGAAAATAATATTCACCAATGTTTTCTGAAGCTTGATAATATGACATTTGAGGATCTACTTCTGTCATGACTGCAATCATGTTTGGCACAATTAATACCTGGTATACTGGAATGAAAAAAACCACAACAGCAATTATTCCTGCAATGATTCCAAAGATTATTCCATTTGATATCTTTGAGATGTTTAGTATTTTACCCTTGTAAAGAACAAGGCCTGTTACTAAACCAATCATAGTGGCAACAAACACATGCAACAAAATTCCAGATTGTATGGTGCTCTGACCTATTACACGTGCAAACACTAACCAAGTGATATAATATTGTGTATCAATTGTCACATCCATCAAAATCTTTGGGATAAACATTGTAAATGCCCCAAGAAGTGAACCAAGTATTACAAAAAATACCTCGCGTTTTAATGAATAGTCAACCTTGGGCTGTTTGATCATAGTAACTAAAAAATTATTTTGGAGGATTCATAGATTGATTGAACTGTGATAGTATTTTGGCATATGACTCCATCATGGTATGGGCATAATTGTCAAATGATTTTATCGCCGTAGTCCTCATCGTAACATAAGTATCAAAGAACTTTGTAGCCATGTCTATATTGTTCAGATAGTGATTTTTCATTATATCTGAATTTCTCTTTATTTCCTTTAGGATTCCTTGATCGATGTTCAGTTTGTCAAAAAACTCCTTTTCTGCCATGTAACATGTTCCAAAAAGATCATCAAACATGTGAAGATATGCAGTATACAGTTCGGAATAATTTTGAACAAGTGTTGGGATGTTGGACTCTAACTTTTGTATTACTTCTGAGGTATTGCCTTTCATGACATCACAGATTGAGATGTGCTTTCCCTCTTGTCGATTTTGGATTTGTTCGTCTTTTTTATCCATGCAATGAATGTGATTTGGCGAATTTAAACAATGTTCCAAATTGATTCCAATTGCATTGCCACTCAGTACACTCTAGTAACTTTTGGATATTTAGTTAAATCCAATTCCATCATGTGATTAAGTATGATGTCTTCTAAATTTATTGACAAAACAATAAGAAAGTGGAAAATGAGACTGTTTATCAAAAAACCCGTATTTTGGACAATTGATTTTAAAATGTGGAGGCAATTAGGAGGAATAAAGAGTGGATTTGGCTCAAAACAAGTATGGGGATCTATCCACACACCTCAAAATATAATTTTCATAAATATGAAAAAAAATGACACTAAAGAAGAGCTGGAAGACACGATAATTCATGAGTTACTTCATGCAAAATATCCAAAACTCTCTGAAAAAAAACTACGTGCAAAGATAGATGAACTAGTAACAGCTAAATATGTCCGATGATTTATTTAATTTTCAATTTCGAAATTTTGTAAAAGATTAGTATTAGAAAAAATAAAAATAAAAAAATGCTATGACACAGTTACTGTGCCAAGCATTGTGGTGTGTATTGTACAAAAGTAGTTGTATGTACCTGATTTGTCAAGTTTTACATCAAAGCTTTTGCCACTTGCAAGTAAACCACTGTCAAACTTTCCGTCTGGACCTGATTCTGGTGTTCCGCTTGTAACTGTGTGAAAGTTTCCATCAATATTATCAAATGTCAATGTAGTTCCTGATTTTACACTGATGTTGTTTGGAGAATAAAATGGAGATTCCAAACCCAATACATCAACGTGGTTTGCAGCAGTTTTCATAGTTGCAGCAGTTTCTCCACTAGAGTCAAATACCAATACATTGAATCTTGCAGAAGCATGTCCAAACTGATAGTTTGAGACTGGCAAACTGTTTAGATCAACATTGACTATATAGTTTCCAGCACTTGGAAATGTTGCAGTGTATGACATTTGCCCTACATGTCCATGATATGCGCCATTCATTGGCATCATTGGATCTCCAGCTTCTGCAGAACTTGACAATCTGTAATTGCCTTTTCTTACTGAAACTAGTGCATCTGGATGGGTCAGCATTTCACCGTTTGTCTGTGTTACAGTCAAAAGCAGTGTAGTTGGTTGACCTGCAACTATTTCATTTGATGAAGTAGCTAATTCTACATTTACTTTGGTTCCTTTTTCAGAACCGTCGAGTATTTGAGTTTGTTTTTGTGGAAGCACATAAACTGGGAACTCGAAAGTTCTTGCACCAAAGTTGTTTTCACTGTCTTTCTCAAATGTCATTGGACTGCCAGAAGTCATTGTATGAGTTCTTGCCATAAGTGGTACGTCCATACCCATCATTTTTGATCCAATTGATGATGATGTGAGAGATATTGTGTTTTCTCCACCTATTGGAAATGCAACATTAAAGTCCATTATTCCCATATGAGAATGTCCTGTAGTTGTTTTATACACGACATTACCGTGTGGATCCTTGACTACTATTGCCCAATCAACATGTGACAAATTAACTCCAGAATTCTCATCAGTAACTTTGATTTTTACTGGTGTGAGTTCAGTAGCATAAACTTTGGATGGAACCCCAAATTCTACTTTGATTCCATCGGATACATTTTGTCCCTGTTGATTTTCTTGTGGGATGTTTGTAGGTGCGGCATATACGTTACTTTCATATGTATTTTCAGATATTATAGCAAATGCAAATAGGGCGATTGTACCCATTGCAATTGAGGCTGAAAGTAATTTTTTCATTCGAGGCTTGTACCAGCTCTTATTATTTAAGAGAATTTCCAAATCTACTACATCAAACTGAATGTATCTAGACGTTCTAAGGAAAAAATAACATTGATTAAAGAAATTATTGAATGATTAAAACAAATCCTGTTAATTCTTCCATTTCTATTGTTTTATTTTTCTAATTAGATTTTTTATCCCTCTATAACATAAAACTGGAATTACACATGATGGACATCCAATCTTCGTTACTGAACAACAACATAAACAATCACATTGTCCTTTTTCATGATTACAATTACTGCATTTCACTATGTTTTACTCCTACGTTTTGACCTAAGCCGTGTTTTACAGCACGAACAAACATGATCATTTGTTAAAAAGAAAAATGCGCACAGAGAACACCACTTTTGTCCAGATGAATATCTATTGACATTAGGAATTGAATCTGATTTTAGTCTAGTGCATATCCCAGAACATGTCTGTGCCATGCGGAATCAAACCTATGATCTTATTTAAGAAAATTGCCAAATTTACAAAAAATTAGATTTGGAAGAATTCTTAATACTTGAAAAATTTATTTGTTAAAACATGAAATATCAATACCCAATCATGGGTATAATTGGAATAACTCTAGTTGTAACTATTTTCTTTTTATCACAACAAATGGTCTTACCTGATACAAAAGATGACAAGATAATCAAAAATGTGCCATCAGACACAAATTATGATAAATCAATAGAATCATCTACAAGTAAAATCCAAATAACAAATGGCCTAAAACACATTATTCCCTTGGATAAGATCAAAAGTGGAGGGCCTCCAAAGGATGGAATACCATCAATTGATGAACCTAAATTTGTAAAGTCTTCAAAAGCAGAATTTGTTTCTGATGATGACCTTGTCATAGGGATTGACATTAATGGAGAGCAAAAGGCATATCCTCTCTTCATCATGGTATGGCATGAGATTGTAAATGACAACGTAGGTGAAATTCCTGTTGCAGTGACATACTGCCCTTTATGTTTTACAAACCAAGTTTTTGACAGGACGATTGATGGAAAAATTACAGAGTTTGGAACATCAGGTAAGCTATACAACAGCAATCTGGTGATGTATGACAGAAATACTGATTCACAATGGAGTCAAGCATTAGGTATGGCAATAACAGGACAAATGACGGGTCAGACATTAAAAAGAATTCCATTTGATGTGGCCAGATGGTCTGACTGGAAATCATTATACCCTGATACTCTGGTCCTGACTACTGATACTGGTTTTTTCAGAACATATGGTGTAGATCCTTATGGTGATTATTACATAGATTCCAGAGTAATTTTTCCTGTGGAAAACAAAGATGAACGGTTATTTCTAAAAGAAAAGATCCTTGGTTTTGATAATGATATCTACAAGGCATACAAATTATCTGATGTTGAAAAAAATAAGATAATCAATGACGATGTAGGGAACAAGAAAATTGTCTTGATTTCTTTATATCCAGAAATGGTAAGAGCGTTTAACAGAATCATAGATGAACAAATTTTGGAATTTGAATATTCTCACGGACAGATAATAGATACACAAACAAAGAGCAAATGGAATTTTGATGGAGAGTCTATCGAAGGTCAATTAAAAGGAAAAAAACTGCAAAGAGAAGTGTTCAATCCAGGATTTTGGTTTGAATGGGTGGCATTTCACCCTGACACATTACTCTATTTGGAGAAGAATTGAAACCACTATCAAAAGGAATTCTAGTGGGAATCCTTACAGTAGCCATATATCTTGGGATTGTTATCATTACTACTCCTGCGCTTGCTCCGCTTGATGCAGTATCGGCAGCATTTCAGATCAATTCTTTTATCATATTAGGGATGGGCGTTGGTGTTGGATTGCAGACATACCTTTCAAGCTATTCAAAGAGATTTGGATGCAGGCTAAACATAAAGAAAAAAGCGTTTGGAGGTAACACTGGCGGAACTGCCTTGACGTCGTTTTTGTCTTTTTTCTCTCTGGTTCCTTTAGGCTGCTGTGGCTGGTGGCTCTATGCACTGTCTCTTCTTCCAAGTGTTTTTGGGACTGGCATCTCTGCCGTACTTATTGAATACAATAAACCGCTATCGTTTTTGGGGCTTGCAATAATTTTTGGGTTTAGTGGAATAACTGCATACAAACTCAGACAAGAGCAAAAAACTCTAAAATCTAAAAATATTAGTTTTGAATCTTGAGAAACTCCAATTTGATCATATGTCTTAAGTCTATTGGGATGAAAAAATGATTAATTTGGAATATTACTTAAATAAGATAGTAATAGATTGTTACAATTGGCAAAACGAATCACCATAATGTTAGATGATGATGTTGGTAAAAAAATTCGTCATCTACAGGCAAAGATGATTCAACAGACCAAAGTATCATACAGTTTTTCAAAAGCAATAAATGATTTACTAAAAGAAAAACTCTGAAATTTATTTTTATCTTGATATCATTTCTGTAACATTTGGGAAATTTTTTTTATACTAATAAGGAAAGTACGATCATGACAAAACAAAAACTCATAGATTGGAGGAAAGAAAATTGATTGTATCTGAATCTGCAATCATAAATGCATCTCCTGCTAAAATATGGGAAGTTATTCGTTCATTTGACGGCGTTGAACGATATATTCCAATGGTTCTAAAATCCGAAATAAACGGTAACCATGTAGGATGTGAACGAAGATGTAATATTCGACTTGGTCCCAATCAAACAGCAAACCTAGTGGAAAGACTAGATTCTAGGAATCTTCACATCTTTTTTTAATTTGGGTAAAATCATTAATTTGACTAGAATGCATTGATGTGGTGATTCATCAATGCTATTACTGTGAACAAATTTTTAATACAAAAGAAGATTTGATTTATCATCTTGATTATCATTCCGATCATGAAAGAAATATGGAAATCTACAAAAAAAGAAACAAAACTCAATAATTCAAGTACATCATGTCTGTTTGGATTTAAAAATTAAAGTAAAAATTATAGATTTGGAAAAATGCTTTTAACTTTTGTTTTATGCTCGTTCTCAATGAATACAACACTGAAGATCATAGCCTTTTTGGCTATCTTGCCGCTTTTCACCTCAGCTTTGACTCAGAACTACGTCATCGAAGCAGATGCTGAGAAAAGTAAAGGTGAAAATGCACCAGGAAGAATAGGAGTTCAATCATATGGCTCTGCAAACAAAGGAGTAGTTTGTGGAGACAGACTGTGCTCTCAAGTTTCTGTAACTCCTAAACCAATACAGGAACAAAAGACGGAACAAAAACAAAAAGTAGAACAAAAACAAACAAAGACAGAACAAACAACATCTCAAACTGCTGATGCAGGTTCTGTTCTAAAACTATCCCGAGCAAATGTTCCAGCAAAGATTCCTATGCACCAGGGATTCTATGATGGTAAGGAAGTATACTATATCATCACAGATTCCAGTGATCAAACACACGCAGATACAATTACAAAGAATCAGAAATGGAAAGTAGAACTGGCTCCATTACTAAAGAATGCTCCTGATTCAGCACTATCAAAGACATATATGTTTACAAACGGAGTAAACGGTGACGGCGTCCACAAATATCAGGGTGAAGTCTTTACCAGCACTCCAGCACAACCAGACGTGTATAGTGCACTCACATCTCATGTCCATGTGACATGGAATGATGGCACAGCACCAAGAATATTGAATTCAGAAAAAGCAATACTTGATGCAGAGAAAAAAGGAGAGATAACTCTCAGTCCTGTTGATGTGGTAATTAACATGCCACAGATAGTTTGGCCTGACGGACAAATGATGGTAAAAGAAGACAAGACACTCTCTGATGACACACCATATGTCGGAGGACAAGTTCTTGAGATTGACACCAAAGGAAAATCTGTTACTTTTATTGCACACAGAGGTTGGGGTCCTGACGGAAGAACCATCTACTATATTGTCACTGATGCAACTCCATCTGGCCCAGCAGAGATGATGGGTGTAGTTAGCTCACCGACTTCTGCTAGTCTGATTGCAAATTCAGCTGCAGTTGATCTGTTTCAATTCGGAAACGGAATCAAAGGCTCAGGACCTATGGGATTCCAAGCTGGTATTGCAGCAGGAGCACCAGGGGACGCAAACTATTCACCAATGTGGAGAATCAGCATGATTGGATGGAAAGATGCAAACAATGCATCATTGCTTGAAAACATTTCTGATATTACTGCATACAAAAATGCGGGCAAGATTGACGTAGGTCTAGCAAGACCAATGGATAGTGATCACATAGTAAACTGTCCATTTATTGATCCCTTCCAATAGGGACAATCCATTTTTTATTTTATAAATTAGGAATGAATTGTATTCCAGCAACAGCATTCATCCCATGTACAATTAGGGCAATCCTTGGCAGATTTACTTTGTTTACATTCTGCAGGAACACAGCCACAATCAGCGCATTTCATAACTAGTTTAGAGAGAATATCCGATAAAAGGGATCCAAATTTAGTTCAAATCTCAAAAAAATAGATTAGCGAAATTTAGCATGTTTTATTGTAATTTCCCAATATGCCCTATTTTCGGGACGAATTAGTGCAAAATCTATGGTTACAAACCAATGGAATGTATTTCATAGGCATAAATTGTGCCAGAATACGTGTAAATGTGCCTAAATCGGGGTTATTGTCTATGGTCCACCTTAGTAATATCATTAATGTGTTGGTTGAAATAAAATAATCACGAAAAATTTAGCTTATACATTACAATGATAATTCAAATGTATTTTTAGTTTGTAATTGATTCAATCACTTGTAAAAGCATTTGATATACTAGTTTGATCAAGATGGTGTATGTCTAGAAATGGTGTGCTGATAATACTAGGTGGTATTTTGTTAATTGTCATGGGGTTGAAACTAATGGGTGCTTTCTAATCCTTAGTTTGGAATTATCTTTATCTTAGGGATTTTGAATCTTTTTTGCAAAATGGGCAAATCAATGAATTCGTTTTGCGTCCACATACTATGCACTGCTTTGTATTTCCCACATGACCTGTCATGTTTGAGCTTCGAATTAATTTTATTATGATAAAGACAATAACTGCTGCGACTCCAACTGCAATGATGACTCCAAGTACCATGTTATTTGTGTGTCTTATTACTATTCAAACCTTATCTCATTTTTCAAAGATGAAGTCTAACTCCAAACTTTTTCTTTAAACGTCCATTTTTTATTTAAAATAAAATTGCTAAATGCTGCAGTCGCAACTGCTAACACTAGTGCAACCGGATAAGACACACTTAGATCATCTACCAAATAATACACCATTCCAAGCTGAACTAATGCTCCAATAGAGCTAAATCCTGCAAACTTGCCGTACTGAATGGCAGTTCTTTTTGCAGTAAAATCTCTATCTTCAAATGTCCAATATTTATTCAAAAAGAAATTACTGGTAATTGAAAACATGATTCCCAGTATGGTTGCATGAATATACCATATGTCCAAACTTGATGTAAACAAAATAGATGTAAGATAATTAACTCCTAGCCCAGATGCACCAACTGAAAAGAATCTTGCAGCCTTTGATACAAATCTGACTGATGATCTTGTTTCTTTTTGCTGTTCTTTTTTTCCATATCTGTAAAGCTTTCCTACTGCATGAATGTATTCTAAAATGATTTTTGTTCCAAGCTTACTTTTTCCATTTTCTCTATCCGAAAATGTATATGGAATTTCCTTTATTGACACACCTTTTATCTTTACAATCATCTCCAAGAGAATCTTGTAGCCTATTGCATCAAAGTTGATTCCTTTGATTATGTCTTTGTTAAATGCGAAAAATCCTGACATTGGATCCGATTCCTTTATGCCAAGACCTTTCTTTGCAATAATTGTTGCAATCTTGCTTATCATTTTTCGTTTTATTGACCATCCTTGTATTGAACCTCCATTGAGATATCTTGATGCGACAACAATGTCTGTTTTTGATTGTTTTAATGCATCAACAAGTTTTGGTATGAGTTGTGGAGGATGAGAAAAATCACTATCCATTACAACAACTATCTTCCCCTTTGCATGTTGTATTCCATTTAATATTGCAGAGCTAAGACCTTCTCGTGTTTTTCGATTTATGACATTAATGGTGTATCTTGTTTTTTCTTTTAATGACTCAAAATAATCCTCTGCAATTTTACCTGTTCCATCAGGGGAGTTGTCATCTACTACTATTGCTTCAACTATAGTGTTTTTTGGTAGGTGTTCTTTGATCAAGTGTAATATTCCTTTGATATTTTCAGACTCGTTATACGTAGGAATTATTATTGATACTTCTGCATTCATTGCACTTGACAACACGAATCCACCAGATTTATCTCATATTAAATTTTTAAATTGTAAAATTTGACTAGCTTCCACGAATGCTTTCACGAATTTCAATGTTATCTGCCTCTTTATTGGCTTGCATATTTGTATATGGGTATATTTTATCGTTAAACCCAGTTATCGTCCCCTCAAAAGTTTGTATTATTGTAGAACGATCTAATGCCTTTTGTAGTTGAATCCCTCGAGTCAGATCAATACGATAATGATCATCTACCATTATGACTGTTTTTTCAGTGGTTGGCGGATAAAACAAAATAGTTGAATAGTCTTTTGGGGTGTTTTCTCGCTCAAATAGGTCATACAATATCCATGAATACACTGGACTTGTAAGGATTGTAATGCTGTCATCATAATTTTCTAAAACATAAGATAATGCCTGAAATTGATTATTTGATATGTCATTAATGATCAAAAGTGTTGTGCTAATAAAACCAAAAACTAAAACCACAGATACAATTCCTACATAAACAAAATTCTTTTTGATTACATCAAATTTATGAATTGATTCTATCAATATCCCAGATGCAATGCACAATACTGGAATTATTATCATCCAGTGAAAATATTGCTTGTATCCAACAGCACTTAGAAATACTACAAACGGAATAAACCACAACAAGAGAAATTTGTCTCTGTGTAATGCTGCAAGAGCTATTCCTGATAATCCCAAGGCAAACATTATCGGATCAATGACTGCAAAGAATCCAAATATGTCTAATATGCTGTTTGTTCTCTGTGTTTGCCATAACACACCTTTCTGCCAAAGATCAAACTGATCAAGCATAATTGCATTGACAGGCCATATTAACGGAATCAACAAAAACGGAATAAGTAGCAGTAAAACATCAGAGAATTTTTTTCTGTCTGCATATACAATCCATGCAACTACAAAGATCATTGTAAATGCAGGTATCTTTGTAAATACTGCCAAACCCAATAAGCATCCTGAAAAAATAATTAGTAGTGTTTTTTGTTTTGTTTTGGTGGAATAGATTGCAAGTAAAATTGCTCCTAATACAAGTGGCACCAAAATAGAATCAAGTAATATTCTTTTGAAAATCCATGTAAATGGCAATACTGCAAAGAGTGATGCTGACAGAAATGCGGAATTTACTCCGTATCTGATTTTAACAATTTTATAGATTAGAAATGTATCTAACACTGCTAATAATCCCATAAATATTCTGGGAATCATGTATAGTGACTGTAATGAATCTGGGTCTGTAGATGGCTTCAAGTCAGAATAATTTGTTATTGCAAGAATAGATGCAATTGCAATTTGACCAAAATATGGATGATCATACACATTTCCTTCTTGTGGATTTCCAGTATCTAGGAGATTTACTGCCCGTCTCATGTAAATTCCCTCATCAAAAAACACATCTGGATATCCAACAGGATTCCAGAGATGGATAAAACCTGAAAGTAAAAGTGGAATCAACAAGAAAAATAATTTATTCAATTCTTATCTTAATTAATAATGACACTTTTTAAATTAATTAGAACTGTTGCACCCATTTTGCAAAATGATTTGTTGTGTATCCTTGTATAAATCAAAATTTTACCACTGTTCTGAAACTAATTCCGCATTGATACTTAATTTCCTACAGATGCTTGCAGCCCAAGTCCTGCTCCTGGCTCTGTAGTAATTATCATCAAAGTTTCACATGCCATACATAACACAGATGGTGTATAGTCTGTGTTTTCTTGAGTTGGACCAGTTGAAGCTAATACTGCATCCTGTATGATGTTTTGACTATTGCAATCAATGCATGTTGATGGTTTGTGCGAAAGGCGCTTTATTTTTTTGATATAGTAATGAACCATACGGACATTGCATCTATGTGATTCTTAAATTAATTGATTATTTTTCATTGTATATTTTATCTGTTAATTGCTATCGTATCTTTGCATACTCATAAAATAAAGTAACATTATCTAGAATTTAGTGTCAAATTCAAAAATTGCTCTAGCTGATGATTTGTCCATTTGTAGAATCTTAAATGGAATGTGGCAGGTATCTGGCGGACATGGACAGATTAATCCAGAATCTGCCATTTTAGAGATGCTAGAATATCACAAAGATGGATTTACCACATGGGATTTGGCTGATATCTATGGCCCTGCTGAATCATACATTGGAGAATTTAGAAAACGATTGCCACCAAATGAGTTATCAAAATCACAAGCACTGACTAAATTTGTACCAAATCCCGGACCTATGACAAAGTCTATTGTAGAATATTACATAGATCAATCACTGCACAAAATGAATACTGATTCACTTGACTTGGTACAGTTTCATTGGTGGGATTACAATAATGCAAGTTATCTTGATGCCCTTAATCATTTATCAAAACTACGAGATATTGGAAAAATCAAACATCTTGGTCTGACAAACTTTGATACAAAGCGAGTCAAAATAATGATTGAAAAAGGATTCAAACTAGTATCAAATCAAGTGCAATACTCTATTTTAGATCAAAGGCCAGAAAAATTAATGGCTCCATTTTGCCAAAAACATGGAATGTCTCTTCTTACATATGGTACTTTGCTTGGTGGATTTTTATCTGAAAAATATCTAAACTCTCCAAACCCCCACAGAGCAGACCTGATTACTTCTAGTCTGCAAAAATACTATAACATGATTGATGCATGGGGTGGATGGAAATTATTTCAAGAATTATTACATGTATTATCCCAAATAGCAAAAAAACATGATTCTAGCATCGCAAATGTATCTGCCCGATTTATTTTAGACAAGCCTGCAGTTGCAGGAGTAATAATAGGTGCAAGACTTGGAATATCTGAACATAGACAAGATAATGCTCGAGTCTTTGATTTGCAGCTAGATTCTCAAGATCATGCCATGATAAGTTCAGTTACTAGTAAATCCAATGATCTTTTTGATATAATTGGTGACTGTGGAGATGAGTATAGGTAATGAGTAGAGATTCTAAAACTTGTAAAATATGTGGAAATTCTATGATTAGACAGGCACAAATGTTTCAAATGATGTGGACTTGTACAAAATGTGGCGTATCCGAATAATCTGAATTGTAAATTCACAAAAACGGTAAAAATTAGATAGTAATCAAAACCAATCAGATATCCACTGACATCTGAGCATCAATTCTCTTTTCACATACCATTGATGTTTGGGATTAATTGATTACTACCTACACTATACCGTAATAATGAAATAAAAAGACTGTTCTGTAAATTCTTAACATTTGTTTATTTTTACAAGAAATTTTGTATGAAGTTAAGACTGAAATCTATGTTTAATCCTGTGACTGATAATTTTCTATGATCTTTTGAACATTGGCAAGAATTATCTCGCTAATCTCTTTGTATTCCATACCTGATGTCTTCATGAGTTTTATTTGATCTAAAATTGCAAACTGTACTCTTCCTTGCAGCTGATCTATTATGCCAAATCCTTTTTTTGGAAACTCTGTTATGAAAATTCCTGATTCATCTTTATCCAATTTGGTTCTCTTTGATAAAAGACATTAAAATATCTAGTTCTCGGTGTATAGCATCTGTGGAAATAATTTTATTCGTGCCATATTGGTTGTTTTTTCAACCAGGATATCAAATCCTTGTACAGCTGGCTTTTTTGTACGTTTAAAACATTGATTTCCATATTAGTTGATAATTTTGCTGTCTTGGTATAGTGATCATATTTTGTAAATATGACTTTGTCCAGATATGTCTGGCCTTGAATCTCTTTTTTTGCCAATTCCTCAGAATCTGTCATTGCAAAGCATGCAAAGAGAACTCCATCGACCCAATATGCATTACCTGATTCAAGTGATGCCATCATACTGAGCAGATCATCAAGGCTTAGCTTGATCAAGTCCCTAACATAGACGGTTTTATATGGTTCATGAATAAAATCAGTCATTTTCTATCTAACTATGAGTAATTTTGACTTTATTTTAAGCCTAGTTAAGAATTCCCTTGGTGGGCATAATTCAAAACTATTTTTTCAGAATTTTATGAATTATAGTTCAAATTTGTTCATATACATAATGCGTGGGATATACCACTAGCTCTCTGGATTTTGCATTAAATTTGTTGTACTGAGAAGGATGAATTAGGAAAATATGGTATGTGCATTAGGTTAACTTGAAGGAGTATGAAATCACAACATTTGGATCAGTTTTAATTTTACTAAGGTGAATCAGTGTTATTGCTTGAAAGAGAAAGTGAAATTCCATCTGAGGGGTTTATCAATAGCGTAAAACAAAGTATTGAGGATGAAGTAACACGTGGTACTAGCAGTGTAGAAAAAGGAGATTTATTTCTAAAATGGGCAGTTACAAGATTATTTGATGTTTCTGAAGATGAAATTGTAAATCAAATTACAGACGGTAAAGATGACATGGGTATAGATGCATGGATAAAAGTTGAAGATGAAAGTGGAGGAAGTGGGATTGTCCAATTATTTCAAGTTAAGTATGGTAAATCCCATAAAGATCAAGAGATTCTAAAATTCAAAGAAGACGTAAAACAATTTTTGAAGACAGACACTAAACAAATCCTCCGACGAGAAATGCAGGATCTTCAACTTATGATTAAAAAGGAAAATTTAGAGGAAGAACTCTATTACATAACTGATCAAAAAGTAGATTTCAAAGATACATCAAAAATTACGGTCTATGGGTTTGATCAGATAATAAAAAGACTATGGGAAGATATTACGGGACTGCCAAAAAATAAAACTGAGAAATTAAAACTGGAGCAATTTATGTCATATGAAAATTCTCTAATAGGGGTAATTTCACTTGAGGAACTTGCTAGTTTTGTGGATAAAACAAAATCATACATATTTGAATCCAATATCAGAAAGTTTCTTCAGCACAAAACTAAAGTAAATAGATCTTTAAAATTAACCCTAGAACATGATCCTAAAAGTGTATTTTACTACAACAATGGGGTTACAATAGTTGTCAAAAATTTCAAGGTTAATGGAAAAGAGATCGAATTACTTGAACCACAAATAGTAAACGGAGCACAAACCTCAAACACAATTTCTGACGTGCTGAGAACAGATCCAAATGCTAAAGGAAGTATTCAACTCACTATCATAACAGAAACATCACAAGCAACTCGTGAAGATATTACACGATTTAGAAATTCCCAAAACGCAGTCAAAGGAAAAGATTTGATTTCCTTGAAAGTGTTTCATACTCGTATACGTGGGGCTCTAAAACAATTTGGATATTATTATGAACAACAGGCTGGTGCATGGTTGAATATGAATAAAGAGGAAAGAAGAGCATATGTTGGAAATGTCATGTATAACAAGTACCTGCCTGATAACTCCGATAAGAGAATAATAGCAAAAGAAGCAATTCAGGCAATGGTTGCGGTAATTTTCCAAGAACCCGCAAAACCATACAGCAGTATAGCCCGATATATGCCAGATGGTAAAAATTATGACGAAGTATTTAACAACAAATTAGAAGATGATTATCGACTTCTATTGTACCCGTACCTTGTAAAATGCTATGGTGAAAAAGAATTTGGTTATGGGGATAGCAAGACTGAACCTGAACAAAGACGATATGCGAGACTTTTGTTTGTAACTGCATACTTCAACATATTGATGAATTATATTCTCAAAAAAGACCCTGATGAAATTAAAAAAGAACCAGTATTGTTAGAACCATTTTTTAAGGATTTTGAAGTAAACAAAAAACTGTTAAAATTTACCGATTACATACTAAAATATTATTTCTCTCGATCTAGAACATATATGGAACAAAATAATGTGCCTACATGGCATAATTTCTTCTCTAGACATGTTTGGAATGAATCATTAAGAGTAGATTTCAAGAATTTTGTAGCAGACAATAAAACGGAATTACGAGATATTCAAAAATCATTCAATTCTTAATTAATAATTGATTTGTTACATCAATTCAACAATATTCTAGAAAAAAAGATAAAAAATTAATTAAAAAGTTTGTTTAATCTTTGTCAATCTTTTATTGTAAATTTTAAAACGGTTATTGCTTTGATCATTTTTTGTGATACCACAAAGTAGATTTGTTAATTTCTAATCTCTTTCTCTCCTCAGGAATCATTGAGAGAATCGGTCAACAATCATTTTTTCTCATAAAGGTTTACTGTCACTTTTGTAACCCATGGATTCAACTCATCTGGAAACACAATGATTAATCCACCATCTTTTTCCACATCGTTGCATGTCCCACTGTAGCTTTGTTTGTTTTGCGCAAAACAGCCAGATTTTTTATAGTAATCAAAATCATAACTGAAAAAGTTGTCCCGCTCAAGAGATGATGATACAAAATAAACATCAAATCCTACATCATTATTATCTGTCTTTATGCTGTAATCATATGAAGTGATATCTTTTGATGTGCATATTGGAATAAACTGTGCATATCCCTCTTTGATTTTACTTTGTTGCTGAGATTTATCATATTTGGTATTTTCAATGTCAGGATAAACTGAAATATCTGGATTCACACTTAGTTGATTTCCCTGCACATATTCAATTTCGTGTCGTACTGTGTCTATTGCTTTTCCATATGTTATTGGTTGCCATTCTTTCTGGCAATTGCTGAAGCTGTGTTTTAGCTCAACATATGATTTACCATTAATGGATTGGAGCTGGTTTGAATTGTATTCTTTGGAATCACTAACAACATTGTTAGTTTTATTATCCTCTGATTTGTACCACGAATTTGTGACATCAAATATGATGTTTTTAGAACCGCTATGCCATTCTGGCTGCAGATGGACATATGCCGAATATTTGGTTGTCGCATATTCTGTTGTTGATACAAACAATAAATGCCCATAAAGAGCATTAGTCAAAATAAGTAAAAATGCAACTATGGGAAGAATAATGTAAAATACCGTCTTCATGGTATGTTGCCTCCTTTACTCTGCAATAAAAAGAGATTTTACTTCTAGTTTGCTGATCCATGGAATTTTTCTATCTTTTCAATTAACGCTTCTTTAAAATCAAATGGCATTTTGATAAACTCTGCAACATCGCCAGTTTCTTCAGAACCTATAATTACAATTTGATCTATTTCTGTACCTGTTCTTTCCTTCCACATAAGAGAATATGCTGTAGCCTGCATGAAATATTTCTGAACTTTATCATAATGTTCCATCAATCTACTTCTACTTGTCTTAAAATCAATAATTGACAAACCCCCATTGTATTCCGCTATACAATCACATGTTCCTGCAATTTCAAACTCATCGCTATATAACGGAAGTTCAATCCCTCTGATGTTATTCATTTTATGCAGATATGGCTTTAGTTTTTCAAAATGATTCTTTGGAATATCAAAAAAATCTCCTTCTGATTCTTTATTGTTTAGATAGTCTTCACATAGCTTGTGTGTCATTGTTCCATGAATTTGCGCTTCTCTCATTATTTGCTCTGCAACGTCGTTTCCCACTCTTTCTCTCCATTCATCAAGGCCTGACATGTCTGATGTTTTCGATAATACGGTGGTAATTGACGGGTATAGTTTTCCTTGAGGTGTTTGATAGTATCTGACTCCGTCTATTTCTGTTTGAGATGCAAGTGGAATTGTTGTAATGTGGTGAGTAAACTGCAATTATCTATATTCTATCAAAGTAATAAAAAAATCAAGTGTTTTAAGAAAATACCCTTATTTGGATTTTATAATGTAATTAATTTTCAAAGCTTTTCTCTATTTCCTGTGCAAGTGATTCTAGCTTGCTTGTATCTCCTAGATTTCTGTAGGTTAGTTTCTCTAGCGTCTTGATTATGCTAATTGCTGCTCTGTACTGTGGAATTTCAGGCTGATTTAATTCTCCATACATTCCCATTCCCTGAATCCCGTTTTGTTTTGCAAACCCTAAGATCAGCCCGTTAAACCCCGTAATTATTGATCTTTGTGGTGTTGTCAAAATTCCCAATCCTTGCATCTGTTTTGTTAGTTCTATTGATGTGGTAGTGACAAAAGTTTTAGGATTTTTATCCAGTACTCTGTTTGTGTGAAAACCTCCCAACGTATAGATGAATTTGGCCGAGTATTTTTTGGAAACATCGATGACATCTTGGCAAAGCGAATATAGTTCTTGGCTGTCTTGTGGCTGACCAGTTCCTCCTCCAAAAATAATCAAGCCATCAGCGTATTTGTACTCCCAGCTTTCGTTTGGCAAGTCGATATGTCCTCCTTCATCTACAACATATGTAGGGTATGGCGTCTTTGCAATTCTGAATTTTTTTGTTCTCAAACTATTATTAATGAAATTCACTACTATGCTACCCACATTTCCCATGTCTTGCATCGCCGCAATGACTATTGGTTTTTCAATCTCTGGTTCTTCTGTTTGAAAAAATTCCATTATTTTCTCTAGATTTTACTTACTTAAAACTTAAGATTTGTATATGATATTCAAACATCTGATATCGTACATGATCATTGGTAAAATAAATAAAAATGAGAAAAAAATCAAATTTCATTTGGATATAAAGTGCACAAAATGTGGAAAAGCAGTACCTGGTGGAATGCAAACATCTGAAAACTATTTTGGCTCTGACTCATTTAAGATAGAAATTGATAATTTTAAGAAAAATTATCTCTGTGGTATATGTAGAGACAAAAAAAGACTTGCAGATAAAAAATAACTCATTTCTACTTTTTAGTTATGATAAATAATTAAAATATTTTTCACTTTCAGAATTCGTTTCTTTACTACCAAACTGCGTGCACTATTTCTTGAAGATTTCTTCTTGGTTTTGGGAATTTATCCTGCTTAGGATATCCTATGCATAACACTGATGATGGAATCAAATCTGTATTGATTATCTTCATTACTTTTTGCTCATCAAACATCCCAATCCATATGGAACTTAATCCCAAAGCCTGAGCTGCAAGCTGAGAATATGCCGCAGCTAGTGTGGCATCTTGTATGGCGAATTTTCTAAGTATCTCTTCTGGAAAATTCAATTTGACCCTAGATGGGTTTTTGCAAAAAACCAGTACCACAGGTGCGTGTACGTATGGTTGATTGTTGCATGCCTCTACTAACTGCTGCTTTTTTTCAGGACTTTTTACATAAAATATCTCAAAACCCTGAAAATTTCCCGCAGTAGGTGCAGTGTCTGCAGCAGCTATGATTTTGTCTATCTTTACTGTCTCTACTATTCTATCTGTAAATTTTCTAGTTGAGCGTCGTTTTGACATCACTGTGAACAAATCTGTATTGATAAATTCAGTTGGTGATGATTTTAGTATCTCATTGAGTAATTGGTTTCTAACATTAACGTCTGTATTGGTCTCTTTTGGTTCATATCCTGACGGGTAAATTTTTTTAGGATTGTCTTTTGAATCCATATTATATCAAGAAGAAAATATCTAATTAAGTAATTCTCTACGTTGATTTTGTTTTGAACTGTTTTATTTGGATAATTGATGTAATAGTGCACCGCAGCTATTGCATTTTTTACTCTCTATGTAATTTTCAATGCTTTGATCATCCCAGATCAAAGCATTTGCTTTGTGACCTTTTTCACATTTTATCTTAAATAACGTGCTTGTCATAGCTGTTTTTTCTGACTTTTTTCTAAACTTAAAGATATTGTTTTAGAATTACATGATTTATTGGCTAGGTCTTGCATTGCCAATATCACTTGATTCATCTTGTTTTTTGAATACTCTGTATTCTCCAATAATAGAACTGCATTGCTGACATGTGTATTGACCTCTTTCTACTAGAATCAAATTGTCTGCAACTTGCTCATTGGTATTTTCTTCTAATCTTATCTTTGGTGGATTACTAAACTCAGCTTCACAGTTTTTACAGTAATGCTTTGACATTTTTTGTTCTTCAAGTTTGCCTACTGGTGCTAAAAATAATTTCCCAACTCCTAAATCTGCTTTTTTTGCTTGCTCTTCAGTTAAGTCAGCTATTATGTAACCACCTGACCCTTGTAGTTTGAATTCTGCCATTTGTTTTCTTGTTTCTTTTGGCCTTAAAATACTATGTTTTTGAAAATTAGTTTATGGTTTTGTTTTTACTTTTCTTATTTGATAAAGTACTGAAAAACCTAATCCTGACATAAATAGACCAATACCAAACATGCTCAGAAAAATCATATTGGCAGTATTGTCTTGAGGATTCAACAGCATTGTAAATCCAATCAAAGTCAAGATAAGACCTAAAATAAGAACCAAAATACTAGGACGTTTAAACTCGATAATTTTATACACATTCTAAATAATTTTTGATTTTATTTAAGCATGATTTTGAATATGAAACAAAAAATTTAGAATTTACGTAGGTCTAGTGCGAGCTTTAGTCTTTTTTCTTCAATTGTCTTGTCTTTTAATTCCACGAATTCTGACTGTGTTACTGTTTTGGTGATTGCAGGTGTTTTTTTATCTGTAGATCTTACACTGCTTGTATATTTCATAATTGATTTTAATTTTGTATGAACTTAAGGGGCAGTATGTGTGTTAAATTACATACAATATTCCGATTTACAAGGTGATAACTAATAAATTATTTTGTTGAAGTGGTAGACATTCCTTACGATATCTACACAATTTTAAAAAATAGGTTTATTTTTGATTAACCTTTTCTGCAGCCTTTTCATAGAAAAATTCTTGTTTTTTCAACTCTTTTTCTGAAATTATTCGGCATTTTCTCATTGGTACTAGTCGTGATATTTGTTCGTAGGTGTTCATATCTCTTGCATCTGCTGCATATGCAATTTGTAGCAACGGTGATTTTTCTGTAATCATTGGCTTTACTTGCTCATATCCACCACTTTGGCGCATGCCTGTACGATACAATCCAATATTTTTTCCATTCTTTGAGATTTGTGGATCCTGATAGCAGCAAATGGAATACTCGCCATTTTCTTTTTCAATAATTGTTAATCTTGTAAATTTATCACTCCAATCTTTGATCTCCCTTGCAATTTCCATTGCCTCTTTTTTATCTTCAAAGACAGTGGATACTACCAATCTGTCTTTCTCATATGCCCATGAAATACCATAAAAATTTCCATGCCACTCTATCTCGCCAGACATGATTGTTTCTGAGAATTTATCAAATTAACACTTTCGAATTATTATTTCCTAAAATGAATAATCATATTATAACTAAAACTATGTTCATCTACAAAAAAATACTAGCAGAACCTGTCACATTCACATTTTCTGCTGGTAAACACATTTCTCAGAATGTCTAGTCTTGAATGGGAGATTGAAGGTTTTTTGCCAACAATTTTGAATAAAGTGATCCCCGTGGCAGAACTAGTTCCTTTAAGTGCCCATGAGCCATTTTTCATCAAGTATGGTTTTGGGTTCTTCATAGTCACTTTTTTGTGTGCCTTGACATCATATGCCTCGATTTCTGACATGAGTCTATACCTCAAAATTGATATTACATAACCAGAGTAAATTTTTTCATATCAACAAGCTCAAAAATAGTTTTTCTAAAAATTAGAGCCTAGAGTGATATCGTCACTGATCAATTATTGCAATTACGATATGATTGTTAAAAATTAGTTTTATTTTTTAATTTGAATCAAACAAATGTTTGAAATTTCACAATATCCTGTTTTATACCACTAAAGGAATAATGCTTTGACGCCTTCGATTAGTGGTCTAGGCATGCTATAAACGACCACTATTCCAAGTCGTTGATTCTAAATTTCACTTAGGTGAATTTGTAGTGCTTTTTTTATCTCGTCTTTTTTTAATGCAACTTTATTACTTCCAATTTTTAGACTGTCTGCGTCATCCATTGGTGATAATCTGTAAGCTAAAAAGTCTGATAACAAATCTAAATTAAAGTCGTTGTTGTTTTTTAGATTTATTTTCAGGTATTTTTCTTGTATGCCTCCATCTTTTGTTAATCCACCTGATGGAAAAATCCGGATATCTTCATTGATCTTATTTTCATTTAATTTTTTTCCAAAAATTATCTTGTCTATGTCATTACCCTTATGAAAATGAAATATGGTGATCATAAATTCCATAAAATTCTCTATGTTATCTAAAATAAAGAGGCTTCCTTGTGACTATTTTTTCTTTAGCAGTGCATCTTCAGGTGTTTTATCTTGATTGATCTGCCAATGCCAGCTATGTTGTTTTTTCCAATGTTCTTCTAATTGTTGAGTTGTAGGTTCTTTTCCTAATGGTGTTCCACAATTTTTACACTGCTTCACAAATTTTTGTATGTTGCTGTAAAATTAAGGATTGCTTTTTCTTTAATAATTCGCTGTTTGTTCTATTTTGATTTGTGTTTTTTGCTCTTGAATTCTTGTGATTTCTGTCTTTTTCTTTGTTGCTCTAGATTCATAATCAGATATGTTTTTCCTGCTTCGCACAGCTTCATTTCACCAGTAAATTCATCATGAATTGATTCTAAGGTACCATCTGTCAAAAGCATGCCGACAATTTCCCATGCTTTATCTTCCGGTATTTCAAATTTGTAAGAAAGCGTTGAAACTTTGGTATAATAGCCATTTTTTGAATTACGTAAAATAAAATCTCTGATTTTATCTTCTGTTGTTTGTGTTTTTGGTCGTGATGATCTGTTGCCAAATTTTCTAAATGGTCTCTTTTCTGGCATATTTTTTTCCATGATTTGCTGCTATTTTAGGACTTGGAACAACAAAACCTAAAGACTTTTTGAATTCATATAATATTGATTTTCATGAGTGAAAAAGCAAGAAGAATTGAGGAACTAAGAATAAAAACGGGTAGAAGCAAGCGTTGTCTTGATTGTAAAAAACACCGATGCATTATTGATAGTTGTCAGTGCAGTTGTCATTTGAAAAGCTAACTGGCATCAAAGACCTATGTGTCAGACCTGAATGACGAGCTTCACTGCTCTAGTCTGAGAGAGGTTGTGGGTATTGATCATTTCCCAATCTAGCCAATTAGCAACTAGCATTACATCTTTCATCAATAAAGAGTTTAGAATAATTGGCGTTGATTGCTGTTTTTAACCTACAATTAGACGGATTTAGAGTCCATTTTTCTTGAATCCGTCATGATGATTTTATGACATTTACAAAAGCAATTGGCATGAATCATATCGTGAGCATTTCTGTATTCGCATTCTTTGGTATGTTCCATATGGTATTTTATTTCCAATTTTTATACACTTAAAGATTAATGAATCTTAGATCCTTAGCAAAGTACCATATGAACATTACAATGTGGGTTGGCTTGTTTTAAAAGTATTAAATTTGAATTTAAAAGAAAAAAATTTGCTTCAATTGACTATTTCTTTTTTGAAGCTTTTTTTGCTGCTGCTTTTTTCTTTGCTGCCATAATGCAAACGATGATTTACTTGAATTTCCAACGTTGATGTAAAAAAATTAGACAAAATGGATATTGATCGGAACATAATTTTGGTCCATTTAGAATTAAAAAAATAATTGAATTTCATCAAAAATATCTGATTATTTGACAATTCATTATTTTGTATTAATTGAATCTGGATCGTTATTTCTTGGAATATATTTATCTCCTAGTTCAATCTTCATTTTTTCATCAAATTCTTCTTGTAATCTTGTTAGATAGATTTCTGCTTCCGTTTCATCATCTGGAATTCCTGTATTTACATTGTAATTGAAACCAGTAGCTAGATGGTAAAATTTCTCAAAGAATTCTTTACAATCTATTACATCTGCATGAGAATCAACTGCTACTATCAGGTAATTATTGTCTTCTCTAAATTTTAAACAAATTTCTTCATCAATCATTGTATCTACTATTACTGCCATAAGATACGGAATTGACGATTCGTCTACTTTTCTCTGATTATTCTTAGAATTTGTTATCCATAATTCATAATCATCTATAAGATACTCGAACGTACTCACTATAATTTCTCTAATGTTGCTATCTAGATGTGCTAGTTTTGATTTCCACGATATTTCTTTATTTCCGGGTTTCACATACATTACATCGAATTTTATTTCTTCGTGAATTTGCTCATATTCCCAAACTTGTTTGTTTGTCCACATTGGTGAATACTTTTCAATTAGCGCGGTAGTTAATTTGTCCAATATTTTGAATCATCTGGACGGTTGTTTATGCTTATCTTATAAAACAGATTAAATTTTCTTAGTACTGTATTTTAGTTTTTGATATTTGATTTTAAAAATGCTAATGTACATTCTGCAAGTTCTTTATCTGAATGTTTTTTGATGGTATGCTTGCAGTTAGGACATGTGCCTCTGTCTTCCTCAAAAAAATCATCTCCTACTTGTTTCATACAACATTCCATTAATTCTGCAGTAGAATGTGATTCCATGGCTAGTTTACATGTGGGGCATTCAGTCAAATTTTTCACCTATGTGAGAATCAGAACCATATCATATGAGAGTAACTTGTATCCCGTCATGTTATCATTGAAATTAATGTAATGTCGCATTTAGTTTTATATTTTGGTTTATCAAAATAAGAGTTTCTCAATTTAAAATTATTTGTCTACTCTAGTTGTTGTTTAAAATATACATGGATTTAGATTTTTATGCCATACTTTAGATGAGACAAATCATTTTGTTATTTTTTAAACAACTCTAATTCTTCTAGGATTTTGCCCATGGAATGTTTCCATCTTCTCATTGCATCAATGTCATGTGGTCTGTTGTTTTCTAGTTCTTCTTTTTGTTTCAGTAATTCTTGATGTCTTTTATCATCGATTTTTTTGATCATGCGTTTCATTTTTGCTCCTATATTTGAATAAATTCTTCTATTAGTTTTGATTCATTTTATATCTGCATTTTTTTATTTAATGTCATATAATAAGACAAAACCAACAATTAACGCTATTACTGAAATTCCCATAGAAATCATAAATTTTAAATTCACAAATTATTTTGATTTTGTCTACAATTAATAGTTTTTAAAGGAAAGCAAGCAAGTTTAATGCCTTTTTTTGCATCTGTCCCTTTGGGGGATATGTTAAAGCCATCAAACATGCAAACAGCCTTGCTTCCAATATTTTGTATGCTCTAATTTTTGAAAAACTCTTAAAATAAAACATGTCGTGTTAATTGATCAAAGTGGTTTGAAAAAATGATCCATTTCATTTGTGCCTGAATCTGTGATTTTCCTAAAATATTCTCTACTCTAGGCATATCTATTTGATTTGTGTTTCAAATTAAACACACTGTTTCTTTTAATCTGTCTTGAGATAGTCTTATCGAGTCATAGTGTTTGACGGCATTCCTACGTTTGCCTTACAGACCATGCCCTAGAATTCATTGGCCGTCAAACACATATTTGATTCTAAACCAAACATTTTTCAAATCTGTTGTGTATTGAAATAATCTTGATGATAATTTGCAAGGGTGTCAGAAAAATAAACAAAGTTGAAAAATGTAATTTTCTACATGATGGAAATTGGGGTGATGCACAACTTGTTGAACATCAAAAACAACATCAATTATTAGAAGATGAAAATTATTTGTGGCTGGGATTTGATGTGCCTCAATCATTTGGTAATTACAGTGGGCGTGATGGAAAAAGAATCTAAATTCTTTATTGATTATTTTTTGATTGCTTTTTTTAAAACTGGCATAATTTTGTGGCTAATTTTTATAGTGGAAATCAATAATTTTATTCCCACACATGACAAATAATTTCATGAGCCAAAATAATACTATCTCTTGGTCTGAGGATTATTTTTTGGGTTGGTTGGACTTTCAAGCTGAATTTAATCCTGCAGTGTTTGAAGATGTTCATAGTACCATCAAATATCGATATACTTGGACTGTGAATTCTGATAGCATTGGTAATCAAATTAGATTCTTTATTGAAAATATTGATTTAACTGCTGAATTTTATCCGTTACTTTCTTGGGTAAGACAACCCCAAGCAACTCCACAGCTCTTAAAACATGAACAAGGACATTTTGATTTTGCAGAACTACTCAGGTCTGAAATTACAGAACAAATTCAGAATGTGTTTAATGGAAAAAAATTTCCCACCAGAGGACAGAATCCAGAGCAACAAAAACAATTTGCCCGTGAAGACTCCGGTTTGCTAATTGCAAATGAAATTAAAAAATGGGAAAAATATCTTTTTGAAAAACAAGAAGAGTATGACAAACAAACCAATTATGGACAGATAGTAGAAAAACAACAAGAATATGACATTATGTTCAAAAAATTACGAAATAACGCTCTAATCTAGTATGCTTTATGTGATTTGGTTTATTTTTTATTTACACTTGTTTGATCATTTTATTTTCAGGAATTGAATTGATGTAATTAACAAGGCTACGATAATATTTTAAATGGAAATTTAAATCTCTGATTTCTGTTTGTTTTAGCTCTTCTAATTCTGGTCCAAACTCTCGTTTGTCTAATTGTATTTGGTTTAATGTATTTTCATTTATTTCAATCATGTGAAATAAACTGTGTAACACTTCGCCTTTTGTTAGTGTTTTATCACATGATCTTTTTAGTAAAACTTCGACCCATTCCATATTTTTTATTTCAAAATTGTTATTTCTATTCCTGAATGTATATTTTCTAACCTTTGCTCTAATTTTGTTTAGTGACTGTTTGAGAAATACAAAACGAGGCTAGCCTTTTTTTGCATTCTTTTTTTTATCCATTATCTCTTGATTTCTTTCAATATCTGAATGAATCTCTACATGATCATACAAGGCTTCTTTAGAGTCAAAAAGTTGCTCGCAATAATAACACTGGTGCACTTCTTGGTTACGCCGATCTTAAATTAATTACTTTCTCTATATTTACGCCTGACTAAAATACTGATAAACTAGAACAAGCAAAGTCTGTGAAAATCAATGCGTTTCTAGCGCTATCTCGGTATTGCAAGATGGTAATCTCCCTGATTCCTTTTTGAATTCTTCAATTAGTTGGATTTGTCGTTCTTTTGGGTTATTTGTAAATTCTCGTTGATATGACTGCGTCTTTTGCTTGCATTCATTTCCTTCAAATCCCGTATCTACATATTTTGTAAATGTTTCTTCCAAATTCCTACTCTCCCCTATGTAGATCACATCTTTGTTTCTGTTATACAAAACATAAACGCCTGGAATTGCCTTGACAAATTTGGCACTTTCTAGCCACACTCTCATCTTGTCTTCTAGTAATTCCATGATCTATTGTGATATTACTAGATATTAAACTACATTAAAAAAATCTCTGATAATATTAGAACTTCATGCTTTTAATATTAAAGAAAAATAGATTCAATCCTGTCTCTTTTAGAAAAATTTCCAGAACGATTTTCTCCACGTGATATTCAAAAAAAGATCATATTAGAAATTGAGGAGAAATTAAAGTCCGGTTACAAGAAAATCATTTTATGCGCTCCAACTGGAGTAGGAAAATCACTAGTAGGAGCAACTGTCTCAAGATACTTTGATAGTTCATTTACCATAACTGCATCAAAGCATCTTCAGGATCAATATATCAAAGATATTCCATTTCTTAAACCTGTTAAAGGAAAACAAAATTTTGCATGTCTGAAAATGATGGAATCTGAAAAAGTAGACAATACCAGAAAAGCTATGAGATGGGGATTGACATGTGATAAGGGACAATGTCAGGAAAAAATAAACAAAAATGGTAAGGAGATAATTGAAGTTTGTAAGTTCAAGCCTACAATCAAACAAGTAGAAGACAATACTCAAGAAGCTAAATCTTGTCATTACTATCTTCAAAAATATGATGCACTTGTTTCAAAACATTCTCTTTGGAATTATTATGCGTTTTTTCAAATTATGAAATTTAACAAAAAACTCTTTGAAGATTATCTTGATAGAAAAGTTTCGATATTTGATGAATCTCATAAAATAGAAGATCAAATAATGCAGTTTATTGGATTTGATATATTCAGTGGTCAAGTAGAAGAGTGCAATCTAAATACTGCCAAATATGATTTTACTGATTTGGATTCAATGATACAGCTAATTGACGATATTGCATACTCATATGCCAAAAAAATCAAGGATATCAAAGAAAGCGATTCATATCAAAAAGAGCCTGATTATGAATCCGTTACAAGACTAGAGCGACGTTATGATAGAGCTGCCCAGGCTAAAATTGATATTCTTACTAACAAGGATAATTTTGTAGTAAATGATCCCATTCAAGACTTGAATGGAAATTTTAGAACAATCTCTGTAAAACCTATTGATGTTTCCACATTTGCTAATTCTTTTTTCACTACTGAATACCAAATATTCATGTCTGCCACTATTGATAAATTCAGTTTTTGTGAAAATATGGGATTGCAACAAGATGATGTTGCATTTATCGATACTCCAAAATCCCCATTTCCAATTGAAAATAGAAGAATTGATCTTTTAAACATTAAACGATTAAGCTATGGTTCTACTGAAGATGATGAACTTGAAGTAATAAAAACCATTGATAGAATAATGGATGAGCATTCTGGTGAAAGGGGTTTAATTTTAACATCATCTGTTCCACGATGTCAAAAAATCTTGAGATATATTTCACCAAAAAATACTAGACGAATCAGAATTTGTCATAGCTATAACAAAGATGGAAAAACACAAGATGAAATTATTTCTGAACATGCATCTGATCCTACTGGCGTTTTGCTTTCTTCTTCATTGTGGGAAGGAGTAGATCTCAAAGATGATTTGTCTCGATTCCAAATTATCGCCAAAGTTCCATATCCTAATTATAAAGAAAAAAGAACAAAAGCAAAAATGGATAAATTTCCTTTGTGGTATACTTCTCAGACTCTGACTAAATTACTTCAGGGATTTGGACGCTCAGTTAGAAGCGAAGATGATTGGGCCAAAACATATGTGCTTGACACTGCAGTTAACAATGTATTTTTCAAGGCTCAAAAAATGATTCCACGTGCATACTATGATGTTTTAGGTATGGAAAATCTGTAGTAGACAACAGTAATTCAATAAGTAATTTCTTTTCCTGTTATCTCTGAATTTTATTTTGCTTGGCGATCTATAAACCTTGTGAACAATTTGATCATTATGATATCTTTGCTGAAAATTGTCAAAATCCTTAATTGATTATGGATTATTTGTCGTAGCATGAATGTTTCTGATTTTCTTGAAATCATAAAGAAACAAAAAAAAATTTCACATAAAGCTAGGCTGTACATCATTGATAAAAATAGGCATTATTTCCTAAATGATGGAATTTTAAAAAATGGCTTTGATTCTAAATTAATCATCACAAAAAACAGAAACAGTGTTTTATCGGCATTCTCAAAAATGGCATTTCTCTTTGATGAGATAATTAGATTGAGAATAGTATCATATTCTAATCAAAATGATGGCAAAGAATTGCTTTATCTTCTTAATTTAATTCCAATAAATCGTAAAATTCGAACATTTCTTGATTGGACTGTTTTTGGACCTGAATATACTAGAGACATGTCTAGACTATTTGAGGTTAGAAATGATACTGTGCACTGTGTGTCCCTTGATGAGGTAAAATACAATCCAAAAAACTTGATTTCCTTATCAAGTGTAAATGGTTTTAAAAAATTTAAAACTGATCTGAACTGCGCATGGGAAATCCTATTGAAAATTTATGTTGTAGAACAAGAAAAAATTAATTGGGATACATTACTTGAAGAACTGAAATTATAAATTTGCACTAGTAATTGCACCTTGTGCTGCAGAGCCAACTAATGTTGCATATTTTGCTAATGCTCCTGTTGTGTAGTTTGGTTTTGGTTGTCTCCATTGTCTTCTTCTTTTTTCTAGTTCTTCAGTAGATACATGAAGATCAATTATGTTGGTTTCTGTATCTATTGTAATTTCATCATCATCTTTTACTAGCGCAATTGGACCTCCCACATATGCTTCTGGAGCAACATGTCCTACCATGAATCCACGTGTACCTCCAGAAAATCTACCATCTGTTACCATTGCAACTTTTTTACCCAAGCCCTGACCTACAAGTGCCGCAGTAGTTGCTAACATCTCTCTCATTCCTGGCCCTCCTTTTGGACCTTCATATCTGATTACTAGTACCTGTCCTTCTTCGATTTCTCCTCTGGCTACTGCGTCAAATGCATATTCTTCTCTGTCATAAACTCGGGCTTTGCCTGTAAATTTTGTCATCTCAACACCTGCTGTTTTAATAACTGCACCGTCTGGTGCCAAACTTCCTTTCAATATCACCGCGGTCCCAACTGAATGAATTGGATTATCTATTGATTTGACTATCTGTTGTACTGGCTCTGGAATATTCATTGATGCAAGATTTTCTTTAATTGATTTTCCAGTTACTGTAATACAATTATCGTGAATTAGTTTTCTTTCTGCTAATTTTTTTAGTACAAATGGTATGCCCCCAATTTTATCCAATGAATTCATTACATAATTTCCACCTGGTTTCATATCTGCCAAATGTGGAGTCTTTTTTCGAACTCTCTCAAAATCATCGTATGTTAGTTTTATTCCCGCTTCACTTGATAATGCCAACAAGTGCAAAATTCCATTTGTGGAACCTCCAATTGCATTTAACATTGTAATTGCATTTTCAAATGCCTCAAATGTGAGAATGTCACGTGGTTTGATATTTTGTTCTAATAGTCTAACACATGCCTTACCTGTGTCATACACTATTTTCTCTCTTCTGTCATCTTCTGCTGGAGGACTAGCACTACCTGGCAATGCAAGACCAATAGCTTCAGAAATTGATGCCATTGTATTTGCAGTAAACATTCCACCACATGATCCCGCACTTGGACATGCTGTGTTTTCTATGTTTTTTAATCCCTCCAATGATAACTGTCCTGCATCATATGCGCCAACTGCTTCATACACATCAACAACTGTTAATTCTTGACCGTTTAGTATTCCTGGCATAATGGTTCCTCCATAAACAAAGATAGATGGTAAATTCAATCTAGCCATTGCCATCATAGTTCCTGGTAAACTCTTATCACATCCTGCAATTCCAACTAATGCATCATATTGATGTGCACGAACCATTAATTCAATAGAATCTGCAATTACTTCTCTTGAAATTAATGATGACTTCATTCCTTCATGACCCATTGCAATTCCATCACTTACTGCAATAGTTGAAAATTCTCTAGGTGTTGCACCTCCATCTCTTACACCTTCTTTTGCTTTTAGAGCTAATCTTGGAAGGTGAATATTACAAGGAGTAGCCTCATTTCCGGTATGGCATACTCCAACAAATGGTTTGTCTAAATCATTATCTGTTAATCCCATAGCTTTGTACATTGCTCTATGAGGAGATCTGGCAGTTCCTTCTACAACATTTCTACTAGAAATTTCCATAACATGACAAATGTAGTTTGCTATAATTTAGACTTTATTGACATTATCACTAAAAAATACCATTAATCATAAAGCGTTTAAATCCTAAACATTTCCACTGGAAATATTGGAACAAAAATCTCTTGCATGCCCTGTTTGTCAAAGCAATAAGGCAGAAATTGCAGGAGAAGATGTTAAACTAAGTGGGCAATTCCAAGACAAGGAATTTCTAACTACTCCCTTAACTGTTCTAAGATGTACAAGATGTGGCTATTACATGTTTTTTGATAAAATGGCACAATTCACAACAAAAGAATCTGATGAATCATAATTAAAAATATTGAAAAACTATGATTCTATAATCGCTTGATTCTCTAATTGTAATAACAGACCTTGAATTTCTTCTGGTGTTTCTGCACCATATACGATGAGGATTCTGTCTTTATCCATAATCTCATAATTTCTAATATCACTGGCTTTCTCTCCGTTGATATAGAAATTCAATGTATAATCTTCATTTGTACAAAATTGTCTTCCATCTTGGAAGACAAAGCATTTGTCATCTAATCCTAATTTTAATGACTGGAACAAATATCCTAGAGTTACCCCCGTTGCATGTTTGTGAACGGTGGTGCCATCTCCTCCTTCAAAATGAATCCAACTTGTTTTGATTTGGTATGCTGGTAATGAAAAATCAAATGTATCCCCAAAAATTTTGACTAGCATTGCAGCATGTGAGTGCTCACTGCCTAGAGCTCCTGCCCCTTCTGGGCCTCCAGGGGCAGTCTGGGACATATTCATAAACTTCCATCCTGAATATCCAACAATTACAGCAATTACTGCAAATACTGCAATTGTGATCAGCATATTTCGTCTTTTTTCAAAGGAGCGTTTTGTGGCATAATTATCGCGCTTTTCTTCTCGCTCTCTTCTTTCTTTTCGTCCCATGAGTTAATCAGATTCAAAAATTTGCCCTAATTAACTGTTCGATGAAAAGTTTGACCTTGCCATTATTATATTAAAATTAAATTTTCTCTAAAAAGAAAGTATGTTCACTGTCCTCACCTGTATCACTTTATACCTGAAAAACAGTGACTTGAAATCATCTAAATTCACCAGAGTCACTTAGAAAACAAAAAGAGTTTAGAATCTAATTTTCATCTTCAAATTTCTTAAACCATAATCCATCTGGAATTTGTGTCATTTTACCTTCTAGATTAAACGGATACGATGAGAAATGATCTAATAATTGCCCCATGATTGTCAATCCAACACTATCTTTCACAATAAAACCAACGTTATCATTTCCAACTCCAGCTTTTGGTTTGTATATTTCTCGTCTTTCAACAGATGTATCTCGCCAATGAGTTTTGTTAAATAGAACATCATAAGCTGCCTGTTCAATTAAATATATGTGAGGTCTAACATCCGATTCCAATACAAATTGGACTTTTTTATCAGCATGAGTTGCAGGATGTCGTAAATTAAAAACCCAATTAGTTACATCTGATTTTTCAATTTTAATTTTTGAAGTTAAAAGAAAATTTGATAGTGGAACTATCAAAGGAGTTGAACTCAGAGTGAATGCTCTCTCAAAAACGCGCATAAATTCATGTAATTTTCCTGTAAGATGAGTACAGGAAATAGCTTCAGCCATTATTGCAACACCATCTAAACGGTCACCAAGAAAGGAATTATCCATAAATTCTTTTTGTAAACTAAAACTAAATCCAGGAAGTTGTTTTAACGTAGAGTGAATCCCCTTTGTATCATTTAGCCATTTTTTTTCAGTATCATTTTCTGGCCTAAATGCAATATATGGATGAGTTGAAGAAATCAAACGTTTACATTTTTCTGAAACAGATATAATATTTGCAACATCTTCAAGTCTTTTTTCTAAATATTTCCTAGGAATTTCAGGAACCTCAATAGAATCATCAGGATTGATTTTTGGCTTGTCTTTTAATTTAATTTCTGCAATTGCTAGCAATGTCTTAGAATTTTCTTGTTTATCTTTAGTAGTTGAAAAAGTATTAACTTCAACAATTCCATCGTCAAATTTTGTAAATTTCCATTTATCTTGATCAGGATCAAAAGTATATGTAACAATACGAACTAATTTCATATAGAGTTACAGATTTAATTGGTAATAGGTATTTTGCAGATTGAATATCATTTGGAAAAAGAGAGTAGAATTTAGCCAAAGGCAATACTACTAGTAGGTCCTTTTGGTGCAAACGTAGCTTTGCCTATTACAATTTTAGATATTGTACTTTTCTTTCCATACATAAAAATATGATCATATAATAAATTCAAATATCTATATTTTTAAATTCTAACTTGTATAGTTCAAGTTGCCACCACCTCTATAAAGAAGGTTTTCATATTTTACAACGTTATGAAAATACCTGTTAATGGAACTCCTGAATTTTCAAAATTATACCAAACTTTGGATAAAAATAGTTCTCTATACAAGGAGATTGATGCAATTCTTGAGGGGTTAACTGAGAATCCATGTATGGGAGATTTGATTGAATTCAAACGCATTCCTAAATCTTTAAAGAAAAAATATCCTGATTTGAAAAACTTGTTAATTCTGAGAGTCAACCTAGACTGGAGAATGTTGTATACATTAAAGGGATTCCCAAATAACAAATCAGTTTATGTTTTAATTGCCATGCCACATAAAGAATATGATGAGTTATTTGGATACTGATTATTTTAGTCGGATGGAATTCTTTTCCAGAGATGATGATACATCTGGATTCCTTTCGAATATCCAGAACACTGATCCTTTTCTATCATATGCGATTTTGTTTGATTGTTCTAAATATTGTAAAACTCTTTTGAATGTTGGGTATTGAACGCCGCGTGGTAATGCATTATAGAATTCGGTTATGTTTTTAAAATCATGATTTTTTTCTATTGTTTGTTCGATCATTTCTATTGTATCTAGATTTGGACTGTGTGTCTTTTTTTCTAAAACAATACTTTCATTCATATTGTATAATGTACATAATTGTATATATACATTCTTGTATATTTGTAGGGATCGTTTTTGAAAAATAACCCTGAAAGTGTCATTTTTGACGCCTATGTGTGCCTAGGAGGTGATGGATTATAATTATTCTATTTGATTTCATGATTCCGGTATAATTAGTGAAATACAGTAAATCATATCATCATATCCCGTAACTCTTCTCTTGCCAGTTCATTTGGTGACAGATCTTTTTGTTTAAAATAATATGAAGTTAGATATGCGTCTGAAGTCTTGAAAAGTCCTGCTTTCTTCACAGCATTATTTGCAATTTGTTCTAAAATTTTGACTTTTTCTTTTTGATCCTTTTCTTCTCTTGCCATTTTCCATAGTTGTGTTTGCACAGTATCTATGTTGATCACAGCATCAACAAATGCAAGATATCGTTCTTCGGAGCCAAGTTCAGAAAACCACCCTCTGATGTTTTGCCTCATTTCACTAAGATCCTTTTCAACTGTTGATAAACTGACATTCACATGTTTAGCTATTTCTTGGTTTGAGAATCCCTGAAGGTCTAAAGAATGAACAAGTTTACATCTAGCAGAAACGTTCATTTTTCCAACCGTATATTTTTGTTCGTTATTTTTACGGTTTTTAGGTTTTGAATCAACCTGTTCCTCAGTCATGAAATATTACTCCTATATTTTTTCAATTTAGATTAATCCCTTTGAATTTTGTTTCCAGTAAATTAGATATTGAACGATTTTCTTTTTTTGCCAAACTACAAATTGTATTATATGTCTCAACGTTGACAGTTATTGTCTTAAAATTAACTTGTGACATATTGCAACAAAATAATTCATAGTTAATAAGAAACGTTAAAATTTTTTTTACAAGTTATTTTATTGTGTTTCTTTTTACTACGTAATACATTTTTGCAACAGTTACACCGAATTTCTTTAGTTAGAAAGTAAAGCTGGCATTTCTTGCAATATTTTTGGCCATTTTTATATCCTATTTTTAGTTGTGATCCTGCAAGTCTTGAACACTCTCCTTTACATTCCGAACTCATTTCATATCTCCAAATGAAGATTGAATGTTCTTTTTAGAAAATCTTAGAAGAGTAGAACCTTTTGTAAAATTATTGTCTTCTGTATTTTTTTTAAATTCTACTTTGTAGTTGTTCTGATCAAGAAGTGGTTTTACTCTGGTTAGATATGCTCTTAATCTTCCTGATGCTTTAGGGAAATTTCTGTATCCCTTATCAAAATGATTTAGATCAGCATAGTCGTTAAATCTATGATAAAAGTCCTTGACCTGAAGCCATTGATTGTCTATTTTCTGTTCATTTAGGAATGGAATTAGTGGGCTTGTTTCATTTTGTATCTCTAATCCTGAGTTAATTTTAGCCTCATACCAATCTAGAAACTTCTTTGGTTCATAGTCTAATGCTCTACTAATTGCTTCCCCCCATATGGCAAAATCTGCCATTCTAGGCAATTCTTTGAGTTCTTCTTTTACTGAATCGTAAATTCTCAAAGCTTTTTGTAAATGATGAAAATCTGACCTAGTAAATCAGGAAGCAATTTTCTGAAAATCTTCTCTGCGGTATCATCTCCTAACCTGTCTTTTTTATTGATAGTTTCTGCATTAAAAATGAGGCTTCTTTCATTCAGATCCCCGTTGTCAAGGTTTACTGTAATTCCATTAAGGATTATTTTGCTTCGAAACTTTAGAATTGTTTCATCATCGTTTGAATATAATTCTCTTTTAGAATACCCTGCACCTGTAATTGCCTTGCATAATGTATCTGATATTTCATCACTAATCCATGAGATGTTATCAAAAGCAACTAGGTAGTTATTGTTTAAGTGAATATTCAAATCATCGAGTTTTTTTGTCAAGTGGCTAAGTTGTTCTTCTTTTTTAGTGCCACTTGGATCCACTACTTTTTTAATAAAAGATGATTGGCTAGATTTTATGCTTCCCTGCGGTCCTACTATTACTGCAATAGGACAAGCAATATTTGGGATAAACATTGTAATTAAATGAACTGCAAAAAAATCCTCAATCTTTATGAACTTACAAAATTCTTTGATTGGATTTCCTTCAAACAAGAAATTAGGTGATGTTTGTTCACTTTGATTTTTACTTCTTGCAAATATTGGAGTGTTTGTATTTTGTTTAATTAATTCTATGTTTTCTTTTGATATTTTTACAAACTTCCAATCTGGTGAAACTAGATCATAGTAAAACTCATACCCATCAAAGGATAATCTTTTTGGAATATTTTCTGATTTTGTTTTTTCAGAAATAAATGCTTGACCTTTGATAATATCTAATGCTTGTTTGAAAGATTCTTCCGAATGTATTTCTCTGGTTTCTTTGTAATAACTAGCCTTAAACCACCTTAGAGTTTTAGTGGATCTTGAATCAATCTCAAAGGTTTCCTGGTGTTCATTTACATAAATCGAGGCATAAACTCGACTAGAATCATTACTGGAAATTACGATTTTACTTGTTTTTTTGAGTAGAAAATCCATTAAATCCTCTATTGTTGAATTTTCTTCTTTTCTTGAATTACTACGATCTTTATTTTTTGAGGTTGGTTTTAAGTCTAATTCTAATCTACTTGGATTATAATCATCTTCAAGGTCAATATCATGTCCTTGTTTTTTGCATTCTTCGTATTCTTCTTCTGTTGGATATTTTTCACAATGATAACACCAATGGTCCATTAGGACTCGATCTCCCTTTGAAAGTTCAATCTATCTTCAAGAACACCTAGTCTTCTTGTGATTGATTCCAGTCTTGACTCCTTTTCAAAAATAGCTTTTTCAAGTTCATTGATTTTTTCATCATTTTGTGATTTGAAATCAATAAGATCATCTAATCTTTCTTTGATAATGTTTTCATCTAGAGTCATTTTCAATATAACACATTTAACAGATCATTTCTAAGATGAACTGCATCAAGTTAGACCTCCTGTATTTGAAGAATATTGGAAAAAGAATCCTTTTTCTTGTAGAATTTCAGTGAGGAGTTCTTTCAATGCATCTGAAATATTGTAATTTCGTGAAGTTGCAAAAGCCCTTGTAAGTGACCATACGTCTCTATCGATTTCAATAAGAGTTCTTATCTTTCTTTGAACCATAAGAATACTATGAACAGAGAGGTTTACAAGAAGTCTATCGAAAAAACAACGGGGTCGAATAATGGTCAGAGGACTTTGATAAGAGACAGAAAAGAGCTAGAGAGCAATCCAAAGAGGCAGTAATCAAGTATCTTGTACAAAATGAGCCTTGCACTAAAACAATGATTGTGGAGAATTCAGGCAGAAATGATCCTAGAGTGGTTCGTAAAATACTGCAAGAGCTAGAAAAAGAAGGTAAATGCGGTTCCAAAAAATTGTATCACGGGGTACCAAATCAAAAAGGAAGAAAATTCTATTTTATGATACCTCTTTCTGAAAAAATGCTTGGCATAATGGGAAAAGATGAATTCACGAAAATTCTAGGAATGAAATATCATCAAGGAATAAAAAAGAAAATTCCTTTAGAAATTCAGTATGTACACAAGCTGGATCTTCTGAAAGAAGAATACTATCATTTGAAAAAATTTTTTAGCAGATCTAAGCATTACAAAAAAATTGCGGATTATACAAAATTTGAAGAGACAAATTTGAGTAATTTAGAATTTTTTGTTTATATTATCAAGAAATACTATGATGTAATTGATACGCCAAACTATCAGAAAATATATTCGAAATACTTTAACGCGATATTCAAATTATTGATTGAGCGAATGGATCTTATCCATTCTAATTTTACTATACTAAAGGGCAATACAGTTGTTGCTGGACATATTAAGACAATTATCGCCAACATGATGATTGAAGAAACAAAAAGTGGAGTTATGAAAAAGTTAGGATTGTCTCCAAAACTAGGTTCAAAATTAGCTAGAGAGTTATTCAATGAAGATGGATCTCCAAAAATCAAAGTGATAAATGAGATTAACATAAAGTCAATAGGGATAAAAGAATTTGGAATATTGATCCCATCTGGAGAAACTTTAATGAAAAAATGGAAAGAGATTCAACAGGATATTTAACTATAGTTAGACATTTTTAGTCGTAATTGTACTATTTTTGTAACAAAATTTACTTCCATCAAAAGTCGTTAGTTGATGTACTTTAACAGAAATTCCTAACTTGTATGCACCATAGATTCCAAGAGCATAAAGACCAATTCGGGTTAACATCTTTATTAATATCGAATTTTTCATTAGTCTATTTTGCCATATGATTAACTGTTCCCTATTTAGAAACATCTATCATAATGGAATCCGATTCGGACAGAGGTGTGGCACTATCAAAATCTTGCCAAAGAAAAGTTTCGGCTGTATATTTTCCTAATTCTTCTGGAGTCCAAGAGATTGTTTGATCAAGGACTTGTCCTGGTCCAAGAGAACCAGAAACCCATGAAAGAGATACAACCACACCATTTTCATCTGAAATTTGTAAGATATATGCAAATGGTTGTTGCTCATCCTTTTCATTTTTAAAATCCATCATAATTTTGATTTCTTTATTTTTTGGTAAATTTTCAATTTCATTAAACGTCTTATTATTAATTTTTTTAGTTATTGACTGCAATTTGGTGGGAGTTGATGGTTCTTCTGTTTCTAATTCGTTACTTGACTTTATTTCAGTATTACATGTGAAAAGTAATTCGGAATCTTTTACACATACAAACTTAACCATGTTAGTTTGTTGAAGATCTCTGATTTCAGTGGAAAGTTTATCCATCTTTTGTTCTAGTGGCTCTGTGACATATACAATCTTGCTATACCTTTTCATGTATTCAGATTCATCAATATCGTATTGTATTTTTTCAAGTTCTAACAACTGTTGATTATATTTCTTCAACTCTTTTTCTATGTCATGAATTTCTATGATCTTTAATTCAGCTTGATTTTTTCTATCGTCAAAAACTTTTGCTCGTCTTTGAAATTCTTCATGAATTGCTTTGTTTAATTCCTTTTCATTGAGACATTTTTCACCTTCCATAATGCCAAAAGATTTACACCATGTGTCAGGTATTAGAGTTGGATTTCCGCAACCCCCACCAGGCGTACATTCTGTAGCGGGATTATAAACTCGTACAGCATGTTTGATTTCTGGATATAGTTTGGAATAATATGGATATAATCCAGGTGTGTCAAATTTGTAAGTGTATGTTGTTCCCAATTCAATAGGGCCACTATCAAACAATCCCTTTGTATTGGTTATGGTGTTTCCGGGTTTGTCATCATTTAGCCAGATCACGCTAAAACAACACATTCCTGCGGATTCGGAACTGCCTACAAAGATAGGTAGTTTTCCATCCCATGTTTGATAAATATCATTAAACGATGTTACTATTACATCAAATCTTCCATCATACTGTTTGATTAGTTCTTGTAGCAATAACGGCATTTTTTGTTTTAATAAAATTTGTTCTTGCTCAATATCCGTCTGCTTTCTTCCTTTCTCAAATTCTCTTTGAGTTTCCATGTTTGTGAATTTTGCCGTAATTGATTTTGGGTCCTTTGCTTTCATACTAATAGTGGCACCATACGCGCAGCTATAAGGAGATGCAAATTCACCGTGAGTGTAATCTACTACTTCCTGCGTATCAACATCCGTAGTAAATATCACACTGGTATCCAGCTTCTTTTCACCTAAGCAGATGCTGTATGAAAAGTTGTATCTAATCCCTAATTCTTTTACTAAGGTAGAAGGTAATTTTATTGTAGGCTCTTTGTAGGATAATGGTTTTTCTTTTAGTTTTGATGGAAACACTTTTACAACAAAAGAATTCTTATCTTTTGCATTCAATGTTATTCCATACGAAGCACAAGTAGCTAGAGGTGTACCAGAATCATATTCTATTGTTGAAGTTTCCATATCCGTAGTAAATGTGACCTCAGTGATTACTCGTTCATCGCCATTACACATTAATAAAAAATAGTTGTATCTATCTGGGTCTCCAGAACTCACAATGTTTTCTACTTTTACTGTAAGTTGTGAAATTTCAGGGAATCCAACCTTGAGTGAATTTGGATCTTTGACTCTTAAATAAAGACTGGAAAAAGTACATGTGTATGGTTCCAGATCAACACTTACGGATGTTTCAGTTAAACCATCTAAATCAGTAATAACATGAATTGTGGGATTTTTTAATGGTGTGCTACCTGCACAGATGTCATAATAGTACGTGTTCCAAAATTGTGGAGGTATGGACATGTCCTTAGGTATAGTGACCTCAATTGTTGGATATTCTGATGCAAATGCAGGTGTAAACATTACTCCAAACACAATTGACAAGATAACAAAAGCAAAAATATACAATTTCATATAAAACATACGAAAAAACTTGTAAATAAATGAGGGTTTCCCACTTATCTCCACATTGAATCTCAATCCCACAGCATAACTAGAAAAATCATCCTCTACGCGATTGTTTTATTCTAAATGATTGGATTTTCTTTTTGGTCTGTATTTTTGCCATTTTTATGCCTACGATATAGACTAGAAGTCTATATCTTTGAAAGTTATCTCTGGATGGGTTTTCTATGTAAATCATTTTTATACATCTTGAAGATGTTGGAAATTTTAACATGGTAAGATGAATTTTTAAGACTAAGGTGAAATTGATTTTGAAAATTCATTTACCGTTAATTGATTTCTAACCAACTAATTTTGGTGAGTATGGTGAGTCTAGTGAAATACTTTCCGTTAAGGTAGTAAAAAACTAAGAATGCTGTTTTGCTAACCGTAGTTTTTTTCTTTGGTTTTCAATCTCAATTTCCAGGCGTATTTTTTCTTCAATTAGTTTCTTAAATGATTCACTGTCTCGCTTGATTCTGCTAACTTCGCTTCTTAGTTCACTTAGCTCACTTGATTGATCTACAACCTCAATAGTTTCATAAATCATCAGATGATTCTCTGCTCTTAGATATTTTTCAGGCATTTTATCTTGATTTCTGATATATTGGCCTAGATACTTTTCATGGCCAATAATGCCTTGACCAAAATCCTCGTTAACCGCATTAGAGCACTGTGTGGCTGTATATGCTCTCATGGCATGTAATGATATTGTATGACGGTTGTTTGATTCGTATCTTTCTAGGAATCTGGGTTGTTTGATTCCTATCTTCTCTCTAAGCGTGGTAAAATACTGTTCTTCATTTGCTTGGGCTTTGTTATGAACTGGATTGGTTGCAAATACCTTGTCGTTATCCTGTTTATCTGACACATAGTCTTTGAGTATTGGGGCTGTTTCCTTTGTCAAAAAAGTGGTTCTTGCAACGTTTGTCTTTGTCATGTTTGCAGAAAGATGAATTTCTACTGGGTCTTTAGTAAAATTAATGTCTTTTTTTCTAAACGATATTCCCTCCCCAATTCTCATCCCAGAATCCTTTAGAACCATATACAAAACTCGTCTTGATGGCATGGCATACTGCATGATTAATTTTAGTTCCTCTTTTGTCAGTGGATCTGGATTGAATTTTGCTGGTTTTGGGATTGTCACTTTTCTCTTAAACTGTCTATCGTTTATGACAATCCCAAAACAATCTTCTAAAATGTATTTGATCTGTTTTACATAATTTTTAATGGTTCTTGGATGTAGTGGTTCAAATGGTCTTTGTGTTCCTTGTTTGCCAAAAGTAATCATTACATTTGGATGCTCTTCTTGTACCCAGTCCACTAACTGCTTAAAGACAACCAATGCCTTGTTTTCATTTTTCTCTTTTCCAATATCCTCAAGTAGCTTTTCTCCTGGAATTTGATATGTATCCATACTAAACCGATTAAGACTAGATAGGGCTGATTCTGCTATACTTGCCTGTGGTTTTGATATGTGGGCTAAAAACTGCTTTATCGTGTAGGTTTCCTCGATGTAACTCATACCTAGAGGGTAGTTTTATCACTAATAAGAAACGGATAAGTTAACGGTTTGATCTATTTATCGATGAAACAATAAATAAAATCAAAAATTCCAATTCTATTATGAGCTGTATTTTTTGTGATATATTATCTGGAATTAGATCTGGTTATATTCTATATGAGGATGCATCACATGTTGCGTTTTTGGACAAATATCCAATAGATGTTGGTCATTGTTTGGTGGTTCCAAAAGAACATCATGAAAGAATAACTGATATGGATTCTAAAGCAGTAGGGGACTTGTTTTCAATTGTTCCAAAAATAGCAAATGCAGTTTTAACTGCCACAGGTGCAGATGCATTTAGTCTTGGACAAAACAATGGTCGAGCTGCAAAACAGATTATTCCACATGTTCATATCCATATAATTCCACGATATAATCACAAAGGAACGATTTGGACAAAGCGTTCAATATCAAATGACGAAGAACTTCTCACACTAGCAAAAAAAATCAAAGAATTGCTTATTTAGCATGTCCTGGATTGTATCGAAGAATCGCTCCCACTTTACCCAAGCTTGATAACATAACTCCATGTTCTGCACTTCCTGATATTACTTCTAATCTGCTTCCTGTTTTTGCTGTAAGTAATTCCAAATAATCTACAATATCTTGCTCATTTGCTTCTACTTCCATTGAATTGCAACCCGGACAAGGACTGTTTGTAAATTTTGTCTTTTTTGGAATGACATCTCGTCTTTCAACAATTTCCTCTTGAATATGTTGACATCTGCGACATTTTCCTTCAACTCGATTTAAGTTTGTATCATCAGTAATGATTAGTATTTTCACTACATTGTTTTTAAGAAGATCAATAACATCTCGTAATCCATACACTCCTAATCCTGAATGAGAGTTTACCTCTCTAAACAAATCTTCGATTAATTTCTTTTCTTCTACCATTCTGAAATCTGAAAGAAGATCTGCCGACTTTGCAAATGCCTCTCTAATCCCTTCCGCCCCTGAATATCCTGCATCTATTGTATTTATGATCATATTTTGCAATCTGTATTCCAAATAATTCCCATTGATAAAATCCTCTTTTGTAGGACCTGGTCCTGAAATAATCAATCCTTTGACAGGATAAATATCGATAAAATACTCTCTAGTAGTTTCTGCTACTCTGTTGTAAAAATATGAAAGCTCCATCTCCCTTAGTTTCTGGAATCTTTTTGCAGATTGTCCTCCTTGTCTGTGTTTTCCTGCTACTCCAGAACCTGTTTGTGATAAAACTTCTATTTTATCACCATGAAGTAATCCCCACCCTGCATCTTTGGCATCAATAGCTAAAAACCCAATTAGGTTGTCATCTTTTAGCATGTCTTTTAGAATATCTACATGAAAATGATCATCACATCTGTACAGATACTGTTTCAAATCTTTTGGAGGATCAATCTCCCAAACTTTCACTACTTCACTTCCTAATGGCCCTCCTCCTTCTGGTGGCAATGCTCCGCAAAACATTACCAATCCTCTTTCAGGAGTCTTTTTGAGTAGTTTTAGTCTCTGAATTACTTTGCCTAGTGAATCTACAACATGTGATCTTGTCAGGTCTGATTTTATATTATCTGCAGTTCCTTGTTCTTGTTGTAACGTGCTAATAATCTCATGTAGTTGTTTTCCTTTTGGAATGTATACGCTAATTAATTCAGTTCCTCTGCCTGATTTTTGTGATAACTCCTCTAACATTTTTCTAATTTTATAAAGTTTAACGGAATCTATTTTTTCTATGTTGATCTTTTCCATTTGAATTTTCTTCCTGTTATGCGAATATTAAGTTTGGTTGATTCAATTCTTTATCTCACTAAAATTATAACTCATCAAGAGACTTTAGAAAGACTTCTAGTGGTTGGTTGCCTGTTATTTTGATTATTTTTTCATTGCTGAAAACCAAAAAAGATGGTGTTGCATCAATTCCAACTTCTCTGCCAAATTCATACATCTGATTTACTCTTTCTAGATCTGTGTTCATCAAGACATTTATCAAATTTCTCTAAATCCAAACTTACTGTTGTAGCAAATTTGTCTAATGAATCACGAGTAACCCATCCTGTTCTTTCACCTCCCCAATTCTTGTATAATTCGTCATGATATTGCCAATATTTTCCTTGATCTTGAGCACAATATGCTGCTTCAGCTGCTAAAACTGAGTCAGGGCCATTTAATGGAAAGTCTTTGAATACTAGTTTTACTTTTCCTGTTTCAATAAAATCATGTTTAATTGTATTCAGAGTGCTTTGATGAAATTTATAACAAAAGGTACACTGGTAATCGCCCCATTCTACAATTGTAATTGTTGCAGATGGATTTCCCATAATTGGTGAGCCATTTTGAATTAATTTTGATTCAGTCAATAGTTTTGAATCGTCTTCGGATTGGGGATAAAATGCCAAAAACATACCTGTTAGCATTCCTATGATTATGGGAATTGCAAACAGGTAGATCTTTTTCATTATTTTGCTAATCTTTTTTCTAGTAAATAGTTTCCTTACATTAAACAGATGCCAAAGTCCATAATGCAGAGTTTTTTGCAGATATTTCTGCTACGAATGGATCATCTGATGATGAGATTATTATCACATCTCCATCATCTGGACATAAATTTTCAAAAAGATAGTTTCTTATTTTCATATCTTTGATAAAACACTCTTTTTCATCACCTGGAAAAACTAATTTTTTATTTTTGCATATCATTGTAGTGCATCCTGAAGAGCCATACAAAATTGCATAGTCTCTTTGTTCTAACCCTGTTTTGATTGTCATCGAATAGTTTTTGAGTAAAATTGCATGATTGTATTTACCTTGGATGATGCCGCATTTTTTAATTTTACATTCTTTGGGAATTACACTCTGTATTTGATTTGTTAATTTATGTCCTTTTTCAGTAAGAAAAGTTCCAGATTTTGTTGAATCTGCCAATTTTGCTTCTTTTAGATGTAAAATTAACGTCTTGACTGCCCCTTCTCCTAGGTGAATTTCTTTTCCAAACATTGCCCTGCTGACAAATCTTTCTTTAGCTAACAATTGTAATGCCTTGAGGACATGTGGAATACTAAATGTGAGAACTTTGCTTGAGCCCTTTCTAGATACTATATCTTGTAAAGCCTGAATGGTTTTGCGCAGAGTTCTTCTTGTTTGTAATTCTATATAAATTGGATATCTTCTATTTTTGGTTATAATTATTTAAAATTTCCATTGCATTTGAATACTTTACAGAAATGCTTTCTTCTCTTTGATTTGAATTGATCTCTTCGAATTTATTTAACAATGTTTTATTATTGATCATATCATCTAATGCTTCTATTGAAAATGGTTTTTTGATTACTTCGATTGCCTTATTGATTTCTGTTAATGAATCTAATACTATATTTTCAATATAACCTGACGCAAAAATTATTCTTTGATTGGGATTTATCTTTAAAATTTCTATTGCTGTTTGTAACCCATTTAATACTGGCATGTTATGATCTAATATTACAACATCAAAATAATTTTGTAACTGATTTGATTTTGAATGTGCGCAATAAATTTCTAGACACTTTTGTCCATTTTCTGCTGTTATCACATGTCTGTTATCTAACTTTAACCAATCTTGATATACACTCAATAGATGTGGCTCATCATCTGCAATAAGTAATCTCATCTGTTTTGTCTGCATGTCTGGAATTTCTATTGTATTTGTTTGGGTTATTCCAAGTCTATTTATTTCCATTTTTATCGGTTCAAGAATTTTTGAATCTCCAATTTTCCCAAAAACTGTCTGTACCATATTTGCAAATAACCCATAATTTCCAGTAATCTCTTTTTCAGATTTTCCACATTCTTTCATCATTGTTTTAATAATTGATTTGTACCCATTTGTTCCATACTGATCTATTAATGATATTTCGATAATCTGTGATATTTGATTTTCATATCTTACATGATTAAAATCAAACTTAGAATTGCTCATTTTATAATTTTCATACTGTCAAATATCACAAAAGTATCTGTATGTCAAATTTGGAAATGACATTATACTTTGAGCATGAATGATTTCTCTTTATTAATTGGATAAATTGTCCAAGAATTTAAATACATTCAATCAAGAGAAAGTGCATGTCTCAATCAAGACAAATCAATGTGTCTAAGAATGGTGTTCCAGTTACTGCAATTGTGGCATTAGCTATCCTTTTTGTAGCAGGATTATTTGTGGTTGGATTTGACCAGGGACATATCTTTAGTCTGGTTTATGGTGAAGAGGCATTTCAAGATCTTTACATCCATGAACTTACTCATGATATGAGACACGCTGCTGGTTTTCCTTGTCACTAGGGGTTTTAGCCTGATGAAAACATTTCTTTTTATTCTTATTGTCATAGCTTCTGGTGCTACAGCTGGACTTATTCACGGCAGTATGAATCTCATCTTTGTTGAACCTTCTCTCGATCAGGCAATTGGAATTGAAAATCAACATCTGTTTGCATCAGGTGAAGAAAAAGACACTCCTGAATTTTGGATAAAATATGATGGGTATAGAACATGGCAAAAGAGCGGCCAAGTTCTCGCAGGTGGAATTCTTGGTATTTCTATTGGTGCTTTATTTGGAATTGTTTTTGCACTTTCACGAAACGCTCTTCCTGGAAAAACAGATATCAAAAAAGCTCTAGTTTTGGCAGGAATAATGTGGTTGACAATTTACTTTATTCCATTTTTGAAATATCCTGCAAATCCACCAACAGTAGGTGATCCTGAAACTGTGGTGCTGAGATCAATACTGTATCTGTCATTTATTGCAATCTCAGGTTTTGGTGCAGTGGGATTTTATCAGTTATACAAAAAATTGCAATCACGAAAAAAGATTATTGCCTTTGTTGGATATGCGATTTTTATCAGTATGGTGTTTGTAGTAATGCCTGAAAATCCTGATCAAATCACTGCTCCTATGGATTTAGTTAATAATTTTAGAATAATGTCTGCATTTACCGTCTCTCTTTATTGGCTTTCATTGGGTATTATTTTGGGTTCCTTGTGGCATCATTACAAACCTCATAAAGAAATCATCCCTTTTAATTAGATATTCCAAGTCTCTGGAACGAGAATGATGTGATTTAAATAACTCAATCTTATTTTTTAATCTAATTGACACGACGTTTGACATTACCACAATTAAAAAAATACGATGTTACCCAAAAAGTAATTGAAGCCTTAGCTGATTCTGAATCACGTGCAATATTATTTTCAATTATAAAAAAAGGAATGACGGCAGCTGATTTATCTGAAAAACTAAAAATTCCACTCAGTTCAGTGTATAAAAAACTAAGTGATCTTGAAGAGCTTACACTAATTGAAGTAGAAAAATGGTTAATTTCTGATAAAGGAAGAAAATTCAAAATGTACAAAAGTCGTATAAGCAAGGCGGATATCTCCATAAGAAAACCAGATCCTGTTCTTAATTTGGTGCCAAACTAGTGATTTGAATGTCAAACCCAAACATAATTCAACTAAGTGAATTTGATGTCACGCAAAAAATAATTGAATCTCTAAGTAATGTATGTACACGTGCTGTATTATTTTCAATTAAAAATGAATCAAAAGATGCAACACAAATTGCAGATGAATTAAAAATTTCAATATCCACGGTGTACAAAACTTTGTCTAATTTAGAAGAATTGGCACTTGCAGAAGTAGATAAATTTATAATTTCTGCCGAAGGAAAAAAAATAAAACAATATCGTAGTCGTATAGGTAAAGTTGAAATTACATTAACTGATTTGGAGCCAATCTTGAATCTTTATCCTAATACTAGTAATCCCAAGTCAAATCTTCAAAGTTAAATTAATAAAAAATAAAAATTTGAATTTATAATCTTGTGTTTGTTCTTCTTGTGTTCTATGAGATTGTAACATGATCATGTAGTATTCTATATTTTTAATAACAAAATATAACTAGTCATATTATGAGTCAACAAGAACAAGTACTCCAAGAAACAAGACCGTGGGTGATAATTAGTGTTTACAAGGATAGCACAAATTCACAAGAGTTAGAGAAAATTACACCACAAATACAAAATCTTGTAGATGAATGGCAATCAAAGGGTAAAATAATGTGGTCAGGTGCATTCAATGACAACAAAACAGGAATGGCCGTATTTGAAGCAACAAAGCAAGAAGCAAACGAGTTTTATCAAAAATATGATAAAATTTGTTCTGGTATATTGGAATATTCAATGTATCAATGGGATGCAATGCCAATTCTGTCAATTCTATCTACATGACAAAGATTTTTTCTTATTTTTTTGATTAAAATGAAAAGTGAATTGTGTAGAATTTGTGGTTGTGAGAAAAATGATTTTCAAAAGTGTATGAAGTGCAGTCTTGTGATATCAACAATATGTAAATGCTGCAATGACATACAAAATATTTGTACTCATCTTCATGCGGACTGAGAATATGTTGTGCAAAAATCACTATTCTATGTTTGAACTAATATGTATTCTAGCATGATAGAATAATCCACTAGAATCTTTGTACATGTTATATTCTCTTTATTTCTTGTAAATCTAATGATTAAATCGACAACTTCTATAGTTGTGGCAATAACACTAGTCACAGTACTGACATCTCAATTTGCTCTTGCAGAATCTATTTATGACGATAAACTATCATTTGCAGGATCTCTTGAAGAGACGTTGGGACACTTTTGGGCAATTGAACAGAATTTAGATGATAACAATGCTGAATTGGCACTAGTTCATGCGACTCATCCAATTGCAGAACTTTATGCTTCTATGAAACCAGCGCTAAAAGAAGCAAATCCAGAATTTGATGCAAAAATACAAGCAACACTCATGGATTTGGGCAAAAAAACTGGCTCTGATGTAACAAGAGAAGATGCACAAATAGCAATAGATGAGGCAAAGGCGATAATCCAAGAAGCAAGAATCTTAATTGTAGGTGAAGAACTTAGTCAAGATACTGCATTCAAGGTCAAACTCATGCAAGGCTCACTAATGACTTCAATTGGAGAATACGAAGAAGGAGTAAAGAACGGACAGATAGAAATGATGGCCGAATTCCAAGATGGCTCTGCATTTGTATGGAGATCACAGCAAGTCTTTAATGAAATAAAATCTAATTTGCCAGAACATGAAGTAGAAGAAATAGAAGAATTTTACTCTGATTTGTGGGATGCATATGATAAAAGATCAGATCCTGAGCAAGTTGCAACATTTGCCAATGGCATAATCCATGAGCTTGGTGCTGCTATTGGTGAGGAGACTGAAGAAACAGATCTTCTGACATATGTTGAAAACATTCGCAGTCTTTTGAATCAAGTCAAAATAACCTATGCTGAAGGTGACAAGGACACTGCACTAAGTCTTGCAACAAAGGCATATTTGGATAATTTTGAGTTTCTGGAAGGACCACTCAAAAAGTCAAACCCAGAATTGGTAAAAGAACTTGAAACAATGATGCGAGAAGAGCTTCTAGATATGATAAGTAATGATGCACCAGTATCAGAAGTGAATCAACAAGTAGATGACATACTTACAAAGATGGACACTGTAGCAAAAATAGTTCCTGAATTTGGCACTATCGCTATAATGATTCTAGTTGTTGGAATAATTAGTACTATGGTTCTATTATCAAAAAGCAAGAACTTGTCAATATTGCCAAGAATCTAATTTACAACTTTTTTCTTTTTATTTTTTATGAATATTAAAAAATTCAAGTTTGTTCAGATAATCTATAATCTGTCCTGATGTATTATCATGATCAAGTTCTGATTTATCATGATAAGAGATTAGTAAAATCTGATCAGATTCTAAAAAAAAGATTTTGTATCAAAAGATTTCTACATTATTTCTTGTAGAGAAGTTTTGCAGTTTTGTTATTATGAAATTATAATTCTGTAATAGTTTCATAATTCTAAATTGACATTCCACTCTTTTATTACAGTGAAAGATTCTATCAAAATAATCTAAACAATTGCATTCACCAATAGCATAATATCTTGAATATTTTATTTGCAAAACAATGCAATTCCAAAAACTATCGAAAAAACTGTTTGCCATCTTAGCAATAAGTGCAGTAGTAATAACTTCAGTCACAACATTTGCTGTAGCATTTACTGGAGAATCTAGTGAATTTCCAGTACCCGCAGCAGTAACTGATGATGAGATTACATCTGGATTTCAAAGACTGCAGATACCATCTACACAATTCATCTGGCTTAGTGGTCACACACTAAAACCTGGTGATGCGTTGTTTTTGATGGACACATCTCCGGTCGGTGTGGATGCACACTATGCAATGAAGATTCCATGTGAAAAAAATGGTACTCCAAAGTTAAAACTAGTTAATTTTGCAGAAACTGAGGAAATCGAGGTGCATATGGAATATGATCCTGATGCAGATACAGACACAGACAGTGACTTTGGATTTAGAGCCTTTGTTGCTGAACCGGAGGAAGTTGCAACTGTAAAAATCATCAACATTCCGCTAGTCTTGGTAGCACCAAACGGAGCTGAAACTATGACTGAAGCAGAATTTGACAGTCTTGAAGCAGATGAAGTAGCAAATAATACAAATCCAAACGATCCAACATACGACACAACACCTGCCGGAAAGGCATACATTCAGGCATATACTCTCTCAGCAACATTGGATGGTGTATCAAAATTCAGTCCTGCACAAGATGGTTCCTGCATTTATCACGTTACAGCAGAAAATGTCTCAGATATTTTCTTAGTAAATGATGGAGATAAAAAAGTTGTATTCGGCGCAAACGATCATCTGATCTATGATGTGAACAAATTCAGAATCAAAAGATAAAACCCTCTTTTTTCTTTTTTTTTCAAAAGAGAAATGGATTTGCAAAAAATACCATCGTATTCGGAATATTTCATTACGCTACTGGAGAGACAGAGCCATCTCACATGATCTCAAAGATACTAATACTTGGCCTCAAAACATGATACCAAACTAGTTTCATTTTTTTTATACTGTACTTGTAGAATGATGAAATGAAACTATTTTGTATTGCAGAAGAGTAAAACAATAACCTTTTTTGAAAGTGTAATTTGGGTATCTTTGCAGTAACGTAATCTGAATGCTACCATAACACCATAAATTTGTTCTACAACAATAGAATGATCTTTATATTTTCATATATTCATAAATTTTATGCCTAGAGTATATTAATTGGATAAATCATCCAATAGTTTAAGTACAGTTAATTAAATTATCTGTTCATTGTCTCAATCAAAAGAGATTGTAATTTCAAAATCCACTGTTCCTGTTCTTGCAGTTGCGATTTTGGCAATTATTTTTGCATTTGGATTATTCTTTGTAGGTTATGATCAAGGACATTTGTTTAGTATTGTTTTAGGAGAACAAGCATTTGAGGATCTTTACATTCATGAATTAACTCATGACATGAGACATGCAGCAGGATTCCCTTGCCACTAATGTGATATAATATGAAAACAGCTTTATTTCTTGCAATTGTTTTGATTTCAGGTGCTCTTGCAGGAACAATACATGGCGTTGCTAATTTGGTACTTGTTGAATCCTATCTTGATACAGCAATTGGAATTGAAAACCAACACCTATTTGCATCAGGTGAAGAAAATGATACACCTGAATTTAAGGCACAATTTGATTCTTATAGATACTGGCAAAAAAGTGGGCAGGTTCTAGCTGGAGCAATTTTAGGAACGTCCATTGGTGCATTGGTTGGTATTGTTTATGCATATTCTAGAAATTCATTACCTGGAAGAACTGATCTGAAAAAGACATTTACACTTGCAGCAATAATGTGGCTAACAATTTACTTTATCCCATTTTTGAAATATCCTGCAAATCCACCAACAGTAGGTGATCCTGAAACTGTGGTGCTGAGATCAATACTGTATCTGTCATTTATTGCAATCTCAGGTTTTGGTGCAGTGGGATTTTATCAGTTATACAAAAAATTGCAATCACGAAAAAAGATTATTGCCTTTGTTGGATATGCGATTTTTATCAGTATGGTGTTTGTAGTAATGCCTCCAAATCCTGATGAAATATCTGCACCAATGGATCTGGTAAACGGATTCAGAGCAATGTCTGTGGTTGCAGTTAGTATCTTCTGGGTGTCTCTAGCTGCTATTTTAGGCGTGTTTTGGCACAAATTTAGACCTGATTCTCAAATCAAACTAGAAAAACATTAGAATAATTTTATTTTTTAAATCTTACCATGGAACAATAAATCATATAGTTATTTTCAAAACTTGTGTACTCGTAGTTCCTTGTTCTAAATTTATAGAATGAATCTTTTGTTTAAATATCGTTAGCTAGACCTAATCAACAATTTATGAAATCAAAATTTTATTGGTGTTCTATTATTGTTGTTTTAACATTGAGTGTGTTTTCATTTACTAATGTTAGTTATGCTCAAAATGAAGAAGAAAATTACACATCTGCTATTGCAATTACTGGAATTGGCTTGGAATTAACAAAACAGGCACTTTTGATCAATAACTATGATTCTGCAGAAAAATATTCTGCTTTGACAAATAACTTTTACGGGAAGAATATTCAATTTTTAAGAGATTTTAATTCTAATTTTTTAGATGAGGTTCATATTGGACTGCTTGATCTTCATTCAGGCATTTTATCAAAATCAGAACCTCAAGATTTGATTAATCAAATTAACCAACTCCAAAAAGCATTGACATTGATTCCTTCTGGTGGAAATCCCAACATCATCACTGCTTCCATCTTGTCTGAAGCTGATGAACAATATCAGATAGCAATACAAGATGATAATCCTGAATCATACTTTCTAACTTTGTCACTAATAGAACATTCAAAGATTATTTTGGACAAAAATCCAATATCAGATAACCGCTTGAATCAAGAACTAGATTCATTTTTTCATGATCTAGATAAATCTGTTTCAAACAAAAGTAACTTCATTGTAGTAGGAAATTTGATTACTGCAATACAGCGTGATTTGGTGCAAACAGAAACAATTACAATTGATAAAACAAATCTCTATGATACAATTCGAAATTTATATTCTGAATTATTTATTGCAGTAAACTCTGGTGATTATTTAACTGCAGAAGAGATTGCAATTGAAGCGTATCTTGAAAATTTTGAATACTTGGAATCCGATATTGAAAAAGTTGATGAAACATTACTGTATTCATTAGAAATCAACATGCGTGAAAAACTTCGAGACATGATTGTACACAAAGATAATCCAAACAAAATCATCAAGTTTATTGAAGATTCTATTTTGCCTGATTTAGCAAAAGCCGAAGATATGACTAGTAAACTTACTCCTGTTATTGATACTAGTTCCACATATGAAAAAGATCTGAAATCTATGGGGGATGCATCAGAAGATCAAAAATCTGGAGTAAAAAATGAGATCGATGTAATCCGTGAACGATTGGAGGAGACATTACTTCATTATAGCCGTGGAGATGTACAATCTGCCCATGCTAGTGCAAGATCTGCATATCTTGACAGTTATGAGTTTGTAGAGATTCCTCTTAGAGCAATTGATCCTGATTTTACCCTTGAAGTTGAATATCAGTTTGCAACACTACGTAATTTGATTAAACAAGAAGCCCCTCAAGAAGAGATTCAAGAGATTATAATTGGCATTAGACGAAATCTGGATGAATCTGAAAGAATAGTGAGTGGTATTGGTACTTTAGCCCCTTCAATTGCATTTACATCATCATTTGCAATTATTTTCAGAGAAGGATTGGAATCTGTTTTAATTCTTGGTGCTATAACGACATATCTTGAGGCCTCAAGAAATAATCAATTTAAAAAATATATTTACTATGGAGTAATTACAGCACTTGCTGCTACTGCTGTTACTTGGGTTATTGCGTCTTATATTATTGAAATTTCAGGGGCAAATCGTGAACTAATTGAAGCGATTGCAGCTTTATCTGCAACTGCTGTTTTGTTTTATGTCAGTTTTTGGGTTTTAAATAAAATTGAACACAAAAAATGGATGGAGTTTGTCAAAGCAAAAGTTTGGCAGGCTACTGCAACTGGTAGTGTGATGGTATTTGTTATGCTGGCCTTTTTTACTGTGTATAGAGAAGGATTTGAAACAGTTCTTTTCTATCAGGCAATGTCTGGCTTTGCAAAATATATGGAAATCTATGTGGGATTAGGATTTGTTGTTGGAATGATCTCTCTTTTAGGTTTGTATTTTGTAATGAGAAAGTTGGGAAGAAAACTACCTTTACGTGCTCTATTTGGATTAACGATGGGTGTAGGTGCATACTTGTCTATTGCATTTTTAGGAAATGCCATTAGAGAACTTCAGATAATAGATATTGTATCTTATACCGGACTAATTGGAATTATACCAAGATTGGACATTAATCTGGCAATGATGACTGGAATTTATCCTACATTGGAAACGATTGTTGCTCAAATAATCTTACTTGGCGTTTATCTAACTGCATCATCTTATATCCTGATATTGCGACCACGAAAAGAACTTCAACTTGCTTCTATGAGAAAATCAAGGAATGTTTCAGATGAATAAAAGACGTATTAGAGTTGGAATTGATGTTGGTGGAACTTTTACAAAAGCTGTTGCCATAGATGTAAAAACAGGTTCGCTTTTAGCAAAATCCACAGTACCTACAACTCATAGTGCTGAAAAAGGAGTCTCTGAAGGTATTGTAACTGCATTAACAAAAATTATTGTTGAAACCGGTATTGGAATTAATGAGATCGAATTAATCTCTCATAGTACTACTCAAGCAATTAATGCATTATTGGAATCTGATACCTCTAAGGTTGGAATAATTGCAATGGGTGTGGAACCTACAAAAAAAGATGTCATTAAAAGAACAAATCTGCAAGATGCTTCAATTAATACTGATCACGATATCAAAACAGTTCATGAATTTTTAGACACATCTCATTTAATTACAGAAAATGAAGTTTCCACCATAATACAACAATTAAAAGAAAAAGGCGCTGAAGTAATTGTTGCAGCAGAAGCCTTTGGGGTTGATGATCCATCCAATGAATTGTTTGTTATGAATGCTGCATCTAAGCAAAACATTCCTTCTACTTCATCACATGAGATTTCTGGAATTTATGGATTGGAAATACGAACTCTGACTGCATCTGTGAATGCTAGTGTTTTGCCAAAAACATTTCAAGTTGCAAATTACGTAGAGGATGCAATTCGTAAAACAGGAATTACTGCACCGTTAATGATAATGAAAGGTGATGGTGGTGTTACTAGTATGGATACTTTTAGGACAAAGCCAATTCTTACGATTCTTTCAGGACCTGCAGCAAGTGTGGCAGGGGCATTATTGCATCTCAAAGTAACTAATGGCATATTTGTTGAAGTAGGTGGTACTAGTACCAATATTTGTATAATAAAAAATGGTAAACCAGAAATTCGGTATGTAACGGTAAAGGATCATCCTACATGTATTCGCTCAATGGATGTTAGAATTTTGGGAGTAGCAGGTGGAAGCATGGTGGGATTGGATCAAAATAGAGTATCGCACGTAGGTCCACGTAGTGCTCACATTGCTGGCCTCAAATATTCTTGCTTTGCAGATCCTGAGGATCTTAAAACTGGAAAAATAGTCTTGATTAAACCAATGCCAAATGACAAATCCGAATATGTTGCAATAAAATGTGATAAGGAAACATATGCCATTACCAACACATGTGCAGCAAATGCACTAGGTATGATAGAAAAAGATGATTATGCTTTTGCAAATCAAGAATCCGCAAAAATTGCTCTTAAAACTCTTGCCGAATTTGTAGGAGTTTCATATCATGAAATTGCCATGTCTATTATTCAAACTGCCTCATTTGAAATAACAAAAACTATCAGTAAAATCTTAAAAGAGTTCAAAATGAATACTTTACATACAACATTAATTGGTGGTGGTGGTGGTGCTTCTGTTCTTGTTCCATTTGTTGCAAAACAATTAGGAATTAAATATGAAAAAGCAGAACATGCTGAAGTAATATCATCAATTGGTGTTGCATCATCAATGCTTCAAGAAGAAATGGAGCAAACAATGACAGAACCAACTCCTGAAAAAATCAATCAAGCTCATAAAAAAATTCATGCAATGTTAGTTAACAAAGGTGCAATTCCAGAATCTATTATGATAAACAGTGAATATGTTTCTGATAAATCTCTTCTTCGTGTAACTGCTGTAGGTAATGTGGAATTAGACAGTGCAGAAACTTCAAAAAATATCTTTACATTAGATGATGCTAGAAAACGAGCAAGTGAGATTATTGAAATTTCTGAAGATTTAATTGATCTGAGTTATGAAACTGATCATTATTTTGTATTTACTGGACATATCGAAGTAAAAAAATTATTTAGCAAAAAGAATCAACATTATATTTTAATTTTAGACAGATATGGAAAACCAAAACTTTCAATAAAAAACGGCAAGATCTTTCAAGGTGGTAAAATCACAATATTGGAAGAACTAGATGAGTATTTGGAATCAAGACATTCTGAAATTGCACCTAAAGTATATCTCATAAATGATCTAAAACTAATAGATTATTCTAGTCTTATCACTCCATCTGATATTGTAGATGCTGTTAGAGGAGAACTTGTTGGGTCTGAAAAAGCGGCAGTGTTAATAGAACTCTAGTTTATGACTGTTTTATTTAAAAAATCTCAATTTTGAAACAAATGGCCTTTGATCGATATATTTTTTGACTCTGGTACTACTAATCACACTTCATTCTTGACGATGTTATATGAGTTGTAAGATTGGGTTTATTCACAGTTTTTCATATTTTGCAATTCAAGACAAGAAGATGTGTATTAATTGTGGAATAGAAGAAAGCAATAATAATTAATAATTTAATTCTAAATTCATGAATTATTGGGCTTTTCTTATTTTGCCTTTGTTGATTTTTACCACTCCTATTTTTGGGCAAACTCAATCTGATGAACTTTCTAATTCAGAATATGTTTTAGAAATTGATGAGCATGTCTATTTTATTTCTTATGTTGTAAATGCCGATGTTATTGCAATGCAAATTGATCCTGAATCAAGATCATTGCTTATTGGTTTGGATAATACTTTTGATTCTCAATTTTTTATTGACTTGGAACATGAATTGATCAATGCGCAAAACAATGAATTTATAATTTTAGTTGATGGAGAAGAAGTAGATTATAAAATGACATCTGATTCTGATAGTTCCACATTTAAGTTCTTTGTACCTATTGGTTCTGAGGAAGTTGAAATTATTGGAACTAATGTAATTCCAGAATTCCCAGTTGGTGCTATTTTTGGATTTGTAGTGATGATTTCATTTATTATGATTTTTGCAAAGGTGAAAGCGCCTTTTTTTAAGTTGTAATTTTATCTAGTTGTTTTGTTTCTTTTGCATTTTTTACTTCTCGGGCTATTCTTTTACCCATACTCATAGGCTCATTAAAAAGCAACGAATAGTATGGTGATCCATCCATGTAGATATTTGTCCCTGCTACAATTCTAGCTGAAAATTCAAACGATGTAAAGTTTGCATTCTCATCATAAACTCCTTCAATACAAAACGGTCCATTCATTCCAGGTGCAACCATTCTTTTTGATGCATCTACAAAATTATCTCCCATAGTATACACTTCATCTAGTAACGATTCTCTTAGAACTAATGGACTGTTTCCAATCACATTAAATGATGGAACCTTATTGCTTTTGAGCTGTTGTTCTGATGGAATTCTGGCAATACCTTCAATATCTGATTCATGTCTTTGATCAGCGCCAAAAAATTCTAGTTCTTCTTTTAGGGGGGAATAAAAGAATTGTAAATACGCTAAAACTCCTGCAGCATATTCTTGAATGTAAAGTGTTTCTTCTTTGGAGATCACTCCTTGTGAAATTAGTTGATTCCTTTTTTTATTATAGTCATCTTGATTAGCTGCCAAAAAATATCCTTTACCTCCTGCAGCTCCTTGTCTTTTCACAATTACAAGCTTGTCAATATCTCTTGGATCTAACACTGGTTTTGGAACTGGAAGTTTTGCTTCCCGCATAAGTTTTTCTTTCATTGTTCTATCTGATTCCCATCTTAGAATCCACTTGTTTCCAAAAATTGGAGTCTTGATTGATTCAATTTGCTCAGAATTCATCTGTGCAATTAAAGTTCCATGAGGAATCAATACTGCATCATTTTGCTCTAAAATAGATTGATATTTTTGTTCTAATATTTCTGCAAATGAATCTACCAAAATTAATTTATCAATAAATGAAAATCGGCTGTACAATCTCTCTCTTTTTTTCTCACAAATTAAGATTGTTTTTAGACCTTCATCTTTGGCACCTTTGAGAACTTGGAGAGCACAGTGAGATCCTAAGGTTACTATCGCCGTCAATGTGATGTATGTACTACTTTATCGTACTTTATGAACTATGTGTGGATGATATGTATTGAAATACCTCATCAATTAATTCCACACTTAATTCTGATTTGATATCTTCTGGAATCACCTTTAATACAAAATCATACATGTTTGTATTTTTTGGGAGGTTACCTCTTTCCTGATATAATGAATATACTGCAATTCCATTTGATATTAATGCAATAATCTTTTCTTTGTTTGTTAGAGACATTGTTTTTCTAAATACCTTGTACTAATTTAATGTAAATCCAAAAATATTGTTAGAAATTATACATAATATCATATTTAGAAAAAAGAATAAAATATGACTAGGTTTTTTTCAAACCCCATTTAAGGGCAAATTCTTCTTTGGTGATTGGAATTTTTGATTTACATTTTACACATCTACGCATTTTAGTGTGCTTTGAAAATCTCCAAATATGAGGTTCACTTTTTCCATGACAGTTCATACTCTTTATTCTCTTACTAGTATTTACGGAAGTGTTCATTCAAATTTGATTCTCGATTAATTATGAGCAAATCTAGACCAATATTGCTAGTGTCACGTAATATTTTCCCCCAAAAATTAATTACACCATAGGATAGCAATTTAGTAAATTATGATAAAAACAGAATTAGGGACACTACGCAGATCTCACTATTCTAATGAACTGAGTCCTTCAATGGATGGCTTGGAAGTTACTGTGATGGGGTGGATCTTGACAATAAGGGGACATGGTAACATTAGTTTTGCTACAATTAGAGACAAGAACGGAGATATTCCAATTGTTGCCAAAAAAGGAGATTGTCCTGATGAACTACGAGAAAAACTATCTACACTAAAAGCACATTCTTCTATTGCAATTATTGGCAAGATTAAATCTTCTGAAAAAGCCCCCACTGGATTTGAGATTATTCCAATTGAGCTTCGAGTCTTTTCAGACGTTGAAAAAATTCCTCCCTTTGAGCCTCTAGCAAAGACTGTCAAAAATATTGATACTAGATTAGAGGTGCGACCAATTGATCTTAGACGTAAAACATTACAGCATATTTTCAATGCAAGAAGTCAGGTGCTCAAATCAATTAGGGATTATTTTTATCAACAACACTTTACTGAAATCAACACTCCTAAAATGATAGCAACTGCAACTGAAGGTGGTGCGGCATTATTTCCAATATTTTACTACAATAAAGAGGCATTTTTAGCTCAGAGCCCACAATTGTACAAAGAGCAATTGACTATGAGTTTTGAGAAAGTTTTTGAAATTGGACCTATTTTTAGGGCAGAACCATCAAGAACTAACCGTCATTTGGCAGAAGCAATATCTATTGATCTGGAAGAAGCCTTTGTTGATTACAATGATGTGATGAATAGAATTGAAGATATAATAAAAATATCAGTTAATACTGTGAGTGATTACGCAAAAAACAATGTAGATGTAGAGTTTGTTATTCCTCCAATGCCTGAACATATTCCGAGATACTCTTATGATGAATTGGTAGAAAAAATGCAAAAAGCAGGTGCCAAAACTGAATGGGGTGATGATCTTTACCCATCAAATCTTAAGAAGATTGGTGTGGAAGGTTTTTACTTTATTAAAGATTGGCCTTTGGGTCCAAAACCATTTTACGTAAAAGACAGTAAAACAAATCCAAAAATTTCTGAATCCTTTGATTTGATGTTTGGAGATTTAGAATTGTCTTCTGGTAGTACAAGAATTGAAAAACGACATGATCTTGAAGAGCGAATGAAAAATAAAGGAATGAAGACTGATGCATTTGAGTATCATTTAGGAGCATTTGATTATGGTGTGCCTCCTCATGCTGGATGTGGTATTGGATTGGAGCGACTCATTATGGCCCTTACAGGTACAGAAAACATTCGAGATGTCACATTTTATCCAAGAGATGTTGACAGATTAACCCCATAGGTGACTTGAAAATGGTATCTAGAGAAGAAATAGAACATGTTGCAAAATTAATGCGAATTGAAATTGATGATCCTACAATCTATGAGCGTGTTGATAAAATGATAGAATATTTTGATATTTTAGATTCAGCAGGTGTAGAATCTGAAGAAATATCTGTCAGGGAAATCCCAATTACTAACTTGAGAGAAGACAAGTATATTCCATTTAATGAAAAACTAATTGAAAAACTCAATTCCTATAAAGGAACCTATGTTAGGGCTCCAAAGATGGTTTAATTGAACATAAAAATTTCAGCTCTGCAATTTACTAGAGAAGTAAAATCTGGAAATATATCTGTGGAAGATTTCATTGCAAAAACTATGGAACATATAAAAAAAATTGATGGTAGTCTACATGCCTTTTTATCATTAAATGAAAAGGCAGTTGATCAAGCAAAAGAAATTGATAAAAAAATAAAATCAGGAGGAAAAATTGGACAATGCTTTGGTATGCCAATTTCAATTAAAGATAACATTTGCATCAAAGACACTAAAACAACATGTGCATCAAAGATGCTTGAAAATTTTATTGCCCCATACGATGCTACTGTAATTACAAAACTAAAACAACAAGATGCAATTTTTGTTGGTAAAGTAAATCTTGATGAATTTGCAATGGGGTTTTCTACTGAATTTAGTGCATATGGCCCAAGTAAAAATCCATGGAATACAGATTATGTTCCAGGTGGTTCTTCTGGAGGCAGTGCAGTATCTGTTAGTGCATTTGAATGTGTTGCATCACTAGGTTCTGATACTGGTGGTTCTGTTAGAAATCCTGCCAGTTTTTGCTCAACTGTTGGATACAAACCGACTTATGGATTGATTAGTAGATATGGCCTAATTTCTTATGCAAATAGCATCGAACAGGTTGGACCTCTAACTAGAACCGTGGAAGATGCAGCATTTATGCTAAATCTGATTACAGGAATTGATCCTAATGATAACACCACCGTAGATAACAACAATGAAGATTATCTCAAAGATATCAATTCAGGCATAGAAGGTAAAAAAATAGGTATCATCAAGGAGATGATTGGAGAGGGAATCGACCCATCTGTACTTTCTGCAACAAAAGATGCAATATCAAAATTAGAAGGATTAGGGGCAATATGCGAAGAAGTCTCTCTTGACATGGTAAAGTATTCAGTTGCAGCATATTACACAATCACTGCAACAGAGGCAGGTAGCAATCTTGCAAGATATGATAATTTACGATATGGCTATGATTTTTCTGTAGAAGGATACGAGTTTAATTCCTATATTGAAAAAGCAAGAAAGAAACTTGGTCCTGAAGTTACAAGACGAATGATTCTTGGGGGCTTTGTTCCATCCGCAGGACACGCAGGCAAATATTTTCTCAAAGCACTCAAAGTAAAAAGTAAACTCACCAAACAAATCAATGTTGCGTTTAAGAAATTTGATCTATTAATCTCACCAACAGTTCCAATTTTGCCCTTTAAGATTGGTGAGAAAATAAATGATCCTGTTGCTTTATTTCTTATTGATGTCAACACAGTAACTGCTAATCTTACTGGAAAACCTGCAATATCCATTCCATATGCAATATCAAATGGTCTACCAATTGGAATTCAGCTTATTGCAAATTCGATGAATGATAAATTATTACTGCAAGCAGCACATGCATTAGAAAAAACTGTAAAATTACCAGAGGTTCCGATTTGACAAAAATTGGGTTAGAGATTCACAGTCAACTTACAAAGTTAGAAAGTAAATTATTTTGTTCATGCAAGGCAAATTATAGAGAGTTTGAACCAAATACCAACATCTGTCCTATTTGTATGGGGTTGCCAGGTAGTCTTCCCAGATTAAATCAAAAAGCTGTTGAAAAAGCGACAATAATTGCAATGGCACTAAATTGCAGTACCCCTGAAAAAATTGCCTTTTTTAGAAAAAATTATTTTTATCCTGATTTGCCAAAGAATTTTCAAATTACCCAACTAAACATCTATGGCGATACCAGTGTTGGAGGAACTGGAATTCTCATGGTTGGAGAGAAAAAGATACACATTACCAGAGTTCAGCTAGAAGAAGATCCAGGTAGGCTAATTTATGAGGGTAGTTCTGAAAAAAACCTAGTAACATTGGTGGATTATAATCGTGCAGGCGCACCTTTAGTGGAGATTGTAACTGAGCCTGACTTTGAAAATCCAAGAGAAGTAAGGGAATTCCTAAATATTTTATCCGATTTATTGGAAAATCTTGGTGTATCAGATCCTATCTTAGAGGGAGCAATGAGGGCAGATGCTAACGTATCAATTGAGGGTGGCAACAAAGTTGAAATAAAAAATATTGGCTCATTTCACGATTTAGAAAAAGCAGTTCATTTTGAAATTACACGTCAACAAAGCTTACATTCCCGAAATATACCAATAATTCAAGAAACACGTCATTGGGATGATAAAAGAAAGATTACTGTTTCTTCAAGATCAAAAGAAGAAGATTTGGATTATAGATATTTTCTAGAGGGCGATATCCCATGGGTTAAAATCGGAAATGACGTTAAAGAAAAATTAAAATCTGAAATGCCTGAGAGCATTAGTTCTAAAAAACAACGATATATTTCAAAATATGGTATCCCTGTTCAAGTTGCAGATGTACTCTCATCTGATAAATTTTATTCAGATTTATTTGAAGATGCACATACAAAAGAAAATGCCAAGGAAGTTGCAAATATTATAACAACTGATTTAATGGGTTTAGTAGACACTAGAGAGAAAAGAGAATCCTTAAAATTAAAACCGTCTCATCTACAAGATATAGCTGACTCAATACAATCGGGGAGGATTACAAGAAATTCTGCCAAAAATGCATTGTATGAAATTGTAAAAACAGGCAAGAACTTATCTGATATAATCTCTGAACTTGATCTAGGTAATGTCTCAGATGAATCTGAATTATCAAAAATTATTGAATCAGTAATTTTTGAAGAGCCTCAAGCTGTAGAACAAGCAAAATCCAATCCTTCTACTATCAATTATCTTGTAGGAAAAGTAATGCAAAAGACAAAAGGAAAGGCAGACCCCAAACTGACTCTGGATTTATTAAAAAAGAAGATTCAATAATTTTATGAGTAACCTTTCTTTAGAAGATATTGAGTTTATCAAAATACTGGCAAACTCGGATTCTACTATTTTGCAGGCAGGAATGAATGAGGCAACAAGATACAGACTAGATGCCCAAATAGGCATGATTTTACGAGAATATTACAAAGAAAATACAATGAATACAAAAACAGGATGGATAGAAAAATTTGAAAAAGCTGGTATTACTGAAGATATCGGTAAAGCTGCAATTGCATGTGCCAGAAGACTGGGAATAGATATCACTTGATAAATTTATTTTAATTTATTGATTATTCTAGATTACTTTTTACTATTTATTTTGTTTGATTGATTTTAAAAATTATTTGATAAAGAAACTCAATAAAAGATCACCGTATAATAATTGCAAGATGAATCCTCCTGTGATTAGTAAAAGATATGGTATCCCAGGAGTAATCCATGTGTTAGGTTGTGTACAATATTCTTCATTTTCTGCATGATGAACTGTTAGATTTATCTTCTTTTTGCCTTTTTCAGTTTTTTCAATGCAAAAACAAAATTTTGGGTTTTTTGCTTTATATCCAATTAACATGGCAGCAATTTTTTTAAATTTGCTTTCTTCAAACCCTTCAAAAATATTCTCATGTTTTACAATCGATATAACATTTCTAAGAAGATTGATACAAAATGGCACTATAAATAAAATTGCAGCATTGGATAATGATGTAAATGGTGTTACAGGATTTTCAGAAAGTATTGCCATTGGTGCAATTACTGCTAATGCAATTAATGCAAATGCGTCTGCTCCTCCAAACAACCCAATCCTCCAAATAAAAATAACAAACGGTGCTATGATTAACGCTATTCCAATATTAAGTAAATATGGTAAGATATCTGAATTTATGAAAATTAATAAAAACCCAACACTTCCAAATACAATCCAATAATAATCGTGAATTTCTCTTTTCCAAATATCTATTATGGAACCGATTATCAACATGGTGAGGGCTAATCCAATTCCAATTATGTTGTAATTTAGTAACGATTCAATCAATTACATTTCCTTAGTTCTGACTATTTTATGAGTCTTCATGTAAAACTAGTCTATGAATATCAAACATTACATCAGTCATATAGCAAACTCAACGCAGATATGTTATCATTTGTTATGTAGTGATCTGACCTATCTAATACTGGAAACATAACATTGTTAATATTTTCAGAGTGCGCTAACCCTAAACTGTGACCAAATTCATGACGCAATAGATTTTCAAATTCCACATTATTTAGATTTTTGAAGTCGTATATTGTAATGTCTGATTTGATTATCTTATTTTTATTTAGTTCATATTTTGTAAAACCGTTAAATTCTGATTCTGATGTTAAATCTTCAAGATTAATTAAAATCATGTTTGTTGGTTTTTCATTATCTGTAAAAACTAATCTAATTGGGGTATTGTCTGAATAGTTGATTTGATTTAACGCACCTTGCCAACCTTTAAAATAATTTTGATTATCTAACATGACTAATTTTTCTGACATGATGACATCATTGATGATTGCTTTTTTGCTCTCTGGAATTTCTGATTCTGAATTTATTAAAACATATAGAGTTTTTTGAGACTCCAGATTCCAAGGCAGGTATGGTTTTGTTTCTATTTCCTCTGCAATCGCTATGTTAGGATAGATGATAATTAGTAATACAAAAACAAGAATTTTTCCCATATCTGGGAATTGGTGTGCTTGTAAAGATAATTCTCAGCTTGTTTTTTTATAACAGACAGAAAAAACACTGAGGTAAAAATTAGGCAAAACCAAAGATAGATGACTGAAAACAGATAACACTAGAAAGAATTTTTCATTCAAATCGATCTATTTAGATATGGTAATTTCTCAAGAAAATATAATAAAAATAGGAATATAGTGAATTTTTATGCTAAATAATACAAAAAGTTATAATAATTTTATGTTTAAAGAAAGTAAGAAATATGATCGATCCGATCAACTCTTCTTAGCTATACCACAATATAGTCTAGTCCTTTCTTATTGAGGATCCTGAAAAAAGCATGACTGTCGAAAATCAAACCTCAATATTTGACTCTACTCCTGATACTCAAATGTACGAGTACAAATTATCTATAGAAAAAGTACAAGTGGAACTTTTACAGTATGGGTTGACATCTAATCAAAGTAAAGTATTCATTTATCTTGGAAAGTATGGTGCAAAAACTGCACCTGAGGTATGCAAGGCCCTTAAATTACCTAGAACCGAAACATATCACTTACTTTCAGCATTACAAAACAAGGGAATTGTTTCAGCTACATTTCAGCATCCTATTCAATTTACTGCATTACCATTAAACAAGGCAATATGGATTCTAGTAAACTCTGAAAAAGAACGAGTAAAATCCCTTGAACATATGGAAAAAGGATTATCTGAATTATGGGACAATATTCCAACTTTTGATTCACTACATGATGAAGTTGAAGAAAAATTCCAAATGCTACAAGGTGCAAACCAAATACAATCAAAAATTACTGAAATGACTGATAATTTCAAAGATGAATTTTTGATACTTGGTTCTGAGAAAGACTATATCAAATTATATCATGGCGAATTCTTGGAATCTTTTGTAAAATCAAAACAACAATTTAGATTACTAAGTGCATGCTCTGAAAAAACTGCATACATATTTGATAATTTGGAAAGAAAGAATATTAAAAAACTAGACAAGGACATACAAAATCATCTTTGTTTTATTCTAAAAGATGATACTGAATTATTGTTCTTTACTAAAAATGCAAATTCACCTACAGAGCCATTTGCAATGTGGACAAACTCCAAATCTATGACATATTCAATGAGATTACTCTTTGAATCTCTTTGGACAAATTCAAAGAACATTCACCTGTAATAGTTTAAGAAAATATTACTTGTAAGAATCAAACTAGTCTCCCTCTTTATATAGAAAATTCCAGTTATTGTATCTGTAGATATGGATTTTACATATTCTAAAGTCAAAACAGGCATACCTGGATTAGATTTAATCATGTCAGGAGGATTGAAACAAGATCGTTCTGTAATAATTTCAGGTCCTCCTGGCAGCGGAAAGACAACATTCGGATTGCAATTTCTATACTCTGGTGCCAAGGACTTTGATGAGCCAGGCGTGTACATTACCATGTCACAAAATATTGATGAGATAAAAAATGACTGTAAGTCATTTGGCTGGGATTTTGATGATCTAATTAGTAAGGACAAAATTTTGATGATTGATGCAAGACCATTTAAAATTCAAGACAAGGTAATTGGGAAAGACGATTCTCTGTATAGAGGTGAGCAGATACCATTTGAGCATTTGACAAAATTACTGTTAAGCAGTATCAAAAGAGTGGAAGCAAAAAGAATGGTAATTGATTCAGTTACAATTTTAGCAATGCAGTATTCTGATAAATTCTACATGAGACAAGGTCTGCAGGGAATGATTCAAGCATTAGAAAATTATGGAGTCACATCACTAATAATATCAGAGTATTCTGAAAACAGTGAAATTCCTTTGGAGTGGTTTGTCACGTCTGGAATTATTCAGCTAAGACATACTAGAAAAGAAGATACCATGGAAAGAACAATTCAAGTAACTAAAATGCGTGGCATTAAACACAGCGAACAAATTCATCCCTTGATTATCAATGGTGATGGAATGCACATACAACATCCTAGATTGACTCCATAATCTATTTTTTCTGTTTTTTGATTTGTTGTACGACCATTGGTAAAAAGGCACCTACATCAGTAACTATACCCAATGCTTGCCATGTTCCTCTGTCCATAAGCTTGGTAACAGTTGGCTGATTGATATCCACTACTATAACTTTGACATTTGCAGGCAACATATTTCCAGTTGCAATAGAGTGCAACATTGTAGAAATCATAATTACCATGTTTGCATCCTTGAGAATTTTTTTATATTCTCTTTGGGCTTCGGCTACGTCTGTAATTACATCTGGCAATGGCCCATCATCACGAATAGAACCTGCTAATACAAATGGGATATTATTTTTCACACATTGATACATTATCCCGCGTGTTAGTTTTTTTGCTTTAACCATATTTGCAATAGAACCTGCACGAAAAACTGCGTTTATTGTTTCCATATGATTTCGATGCCCGCGATATGCCAAAGTTGCATCATGGACATTCATTCCAAGCGATGTCCCCAATGTGGCATATTCTATATCGTGAACTGCCAATGCATTTCCAGCCAAAACTCCATCAATAAATCCTAATTTTATCAAATCTGCAACTGCATCTGCTGCACCAGTGTGAATTATTGCTGGACCACCAACTATTATTATTTTTCCACCATTCTTTTTTGTTTTATAGATGTCTTCTGCTACTTTTTTTGCAATATGTTGAGTTGGTCGCTCACTGGAGCTTGAGCTTCCCATAAACTCAAAGACATTTACTCCTTCTCTTGGACGCTCAGGTGGGGTAATTTTGATTCCACCCTCACCAACTATTATTTCGTCTCCTTTTTTTATATCTCTTACAGGTACGCAAAATGCTCTGTTGTGTTTTACTACGATACATTTGTCCATCATCATATTTTCAACTTGAATCCATTTTTCATTATGGAAAACTTGGGTATGATTATTTGTAGTACTGTAAAAATCATCAGGCATTACCATGTCTTTTGGTGATTTTTTTAGTAAAATTTCTTTCTGTATTTTTGAGACTGCTCCTTCGCGATGAATTGTTTCTAAAATTTCATCTAGATGTTTTTGATTCTTCCCAGTAACTAATAATCGTGCATATGATGGGTCTTTCTTCTTTTTTCCGATATTGATTTCTTCTACTTGAAATTCACCATGCAGATCCATGATCTTATCAAATATTTTTGTGAGAATAGACGAATCAATAAGATGACCACTAACTTCAATCTCTTGCGAAAATTTTGCCATTTATTATTCTAAATACAATGATAACAAAAGCTTTACGCTGATTTTTTTTGACTATTCTTGGTAAAAAATTGTCAATTTGACTATACTGGAAGTATTACTTTGCCTTTGTATTCTAAAATATTGTCTTTTTGAAATGAATGCTCAAGAGTTTCTTTTTGTTCTTTTGTCACTCCTTGAACAATTGTTTTAGAAATACCATTTTTATCCACCAGTGCAAGTATGTATCCACTGTTATCGGTTAAAACAAATCCTGACGATTCATCAACAAATGCGTAAAGATTTTCCTCTCCTACTGGTTCCCATACATTTGACTTGTTATCTCTTAATGCAAGTGCAGGCATTGCCTTTCCATTGGTTAATTGGTTTAAGTATTCTCTTGCACTTGCAACTCTTTTTTGTCCTGTTTTTAAAGCTTGAAAATATTGCACGATTCAAAGAAGATGTAGTTGCTATAAAAACAATATCTCAAAAGACTGTTATATCTTATACATATCATAAAATCATTGCCTCTTACAAATAATGTGATAATAAAATTAAATGAAATCACCACCATTATTGAAGATAAAAATAATCTAAAAGAACAAGAAATAGAAGAGATCAAATCCATTTTTAGAGACATTCTCAAAAGTGGCGAAAGATATGATGTAGATGACATTGAATCATGGTTTGAAAATGAAGGTAGTTGGTCAAATAAAGCATCACGAATTAGAGTAATAAATCTCTCTCATTACATTCAAGACAAATATGAACAAACCGCAAGACTAAAAATTATTTCAGATGATTAAGAATGATGTGAAAATTAAATTTCTAATTGTTCTAAGAGTCTTCCAGCTATCTTTGCGTTTTCCTTTCTCTCATTTAGTATTTTTGTCAGTCTCTGGTTTTTTGTTTTGTCATTTGAAGCAATTATTTGGAAATATTCTTCATCCAAGTCATTATTTGCTTGTAATCTTTTGATTACTTCAAAGAGTATCCCTATGACTTGTTTTTGTGCTTCAATTAACTCATCTTTACTTTTTTCAGACATGGTTATCTAGTATCTTTGTAAATAATTCGAATAGTTTAGGATCGTTTATTTCTATTCTTGCAGAATTAAAAAAAGAATTTAATTTTTCTTTAGAATGTCCCTCCTTTGAGTAAATTTTTGCCTGTAATGCCATTTCCAATCTGTCTAACTGATGAACGATTTTTGCTTCTTTAGAATTATTAGATTGATATTCCTCCCACAGTATACCGTATTGCTTTTGTAGTGATAGGGGTAAATCATTTAAGATTTTTTTCATGGTATTATTTTCCAATACTGTTTTTTCCTCTCTTGAAATTTGTCCTTGAGGTATATCACCAGTTATTGATTCTACTAAATCATGCAAAAGAATAATTTTTAAAATTTTTTCAACATTGTAATTTTCCAAATCAGAAAAGATCATCCCCATGATTGCCATAGAAAATGTATGATCTGCAACAGATTCTGGTTTATCTATAGATAATTTGTCAATCCATCCTTGTCGTGGAATCTTTTTTAGATTTGCAGCTGTATGAAAAAAATCCAGAATCAAATTCGTAAAATCTTCTGAATATTGTATTCTAATTCAGAATCATAATAAAGAACATCATTCTGTTTAGGTAATTTGTGATTATTTTCAAATTTTGAATTCCAATATAGAAAAATATCTTTAGGCATAAATTACATTTGTAAGTAAATGGTAATAAATAATTCGAACAACATAATAGTTAAGGTATTTTTCATACAATATTGAAAATTTACACAAAGACAGGAGATGATGGAACTACTGGATTGCAAGGTAATTCTAGGGTCTCAAAATCCCATCCAAGAATAATTGCATATGGTACAATTGATGAAGCAAATGCGGGATTAGGAATCGTGTTATCTTATAAATTAGACAAGGACATTGCTATGTTATTAAATTTAATTCAAAACGAATTGTTTGTAGTTGGTGCTGATCTTTCAAACCCAAACTTAGAAAATCAAAAAAATAGAGTTACATTAGACATGATAGATAACTTAGAAAAAAATATCGACAAATATGAAAAAGAGTTACCATCTCTTACTAATTTTATCTTGCCTGGTGGCAATATTATTGCATCTCAACTTCATCATGTTAGAACAGTAATCCGAAGGGCCGAGACATGTCTTGTATTATTAAGTGAACAGGAAAAAATCAACAATAACTGCATCAAATATGTTAATCGCCTATCTGATCTTTTTTTTGTTTTAGGACGTATATTAAATAAAAGAAGTGGGCAAAAAGACATAATTTGGAAAGTCTAAAAATGCACCAGTTAACCATTTTAAATGATTTTTTGTTATTTGAAAAATTAAATCAAGGTTACCCAAATGACAATTTTATTTTGTATACATATCTTAAACTGTAGGCACTTGTTTGTATGATTATCATGTTTAATTCGAAGTCCTTATTTCTTAGCACATGTATATTCTAATAGGTAAAAATGGGTAAAGATTATGTTGAAAAACAAATGAAAAAGTTATTGATTGATGAACAGGAAAAATTAGAACGTGAAGTACAAGAGGCAGTTACAAATAAATTGAAAAAAGGCACTACTGATTAAATTTTCCTTTTATTGATCTTTAACGCTGATTATGATTTCTTAATTGCCTTATTTGATAGATGTATTGCTTTGTAATCCCGTGTTTTTGCTATGTTGGTATGGTAAAGACAACTTTTAATTCCTCAACTCAAAGCAAATTTGTTGTGCCAGCGTAGCTCAGCCTGGGAGAGCACTCGGCTGAAGACCGGGCCGTCGGGCGTTCAAATCCCCCCGCTGGCATCTTTTACTTTTTAAGATCTCAAATTCACAAATAATTTTGCTTCAAAATATGTGTGCCTCTGTATCTAGTTCTGTGAGAGAATTTATTTACTATGTTTAATGTTATAGTTTTTTGACTTTAACGGTCAGCATTACATTTCATACATAAAGTTTTAGCAATATTGAGATTCAGATAAAAATTTTAGAGCTGGATTAATTTCAGACATAAAAAACACAAATTTATCCTGATCATGAAATCTTAAATTCCTTATGCAATTAATCTAAAACAATTGAATTACAATGAACATCAAGAATGTTTTATCTTGATGGGGTTAATTTAATGGTGGTTCTAAAATTCCTCCCCAATTTATGAATTAGTAGATTGTTTGATTCAATTAATTTCCAAAAATATCCTACATTAGACAAAGTATCATTGATTTAACATATATGAGTTAAAACATGCGTCTTAGATTCTACTTTTTTAAAAGAATTATTCTGCATAATATTTAAAAACAGGGTAACCTCTTGTTTTTCGACATTAATGACTGAAAAAAAGACAGTAAAGAAAATAGCATCAAAGGCCAAAGTAACCAAACCAAAGGCAAAAGCAGCAAAATCAAAGGCCAAAGTAACCAAACCAAAGGCAAAAGCAGCAAAATCAAAGGCAAAAAAAGTAAAAGAAGAACAAAGTGATGACATGGGCATTGTAATAGTAGATGACGATATCACCATTGATCAAGAAAAAGTAAATGAAGAAAGAAGAGCGTATCTTGAAGAATCTAGGTCTCAAGATGCGTATGATTAAAGCAATCTTTATTCGATCCAACATTACATATCAAATATGAAAGCACTGTGTCTGATTACTGTAAAACCAGGTAAAGTAGATACGGTAGTTGAGATTCTAAAGAAAAAACGTAAAATAGTAAAAGATGTAATGATAGTTACTGGCCGTGCAGACATTACTGCTGTATTACATGGCAATATTGATGAAATCAACAACACCGTAATAGATTTTAAAAAAATTAGAGAAATTGTAACCACTGAGACATTAATTGAAGTTGAGGTAAACATGGGATGGTAAGAGCAATAGTATTGGTAAAATCCCCTAAAAAATTAATTGCTGCAAGATTACGCAAGGTCAATTCAGTTTATGACTCTTTTCCTACTAGTGGACAATTTGATGCTGTAGCTATTATCGAGGTAGAAGACCTAGGAAAAATCAAAGATGTTACTAATCAAATTCAAAAAATTACTGGCGTAGAAAGAACTGAAACTATGGTAGAAGTTCAATGACAAAGAATTTAACATACTTGGGAGTATATTGCTTGTGAATATCAAAAAAGTTGGAAATGTTATTTTAGCAGTTAAAGATCTTGATAAATCCATAAAATTTTATCATGAACTTATTGGACTTCCAATAAAAAGACAACGACGATCTTGGGTGGATTTGGGAACTTCGGGGGCTTTATTGAGTTTACATCCAGCATCATTAACTGCTCAACACATAGGCAGTTCTATTGAAAACGGAATTACAATTGGATTTTTGGTAGGCGATGTCAAGTCTGCAGTTGAGGAACTAAAATCAAAAGGTGTAAAAATTCATCGCGACATTGTGGATAGAGATGCAGGAAAAAATGCAGTCATTTTAGATCCTGATGATTATTTAATTTCGTTATTTGAGCCAATCTTTGAAGATAAAGCAGAGCAGACAAGTGGATATCATGGGTTTACTCCAGCTTAGAGTGTTTTTTTAATAGATGCAATTATTTTATCTATATTTTTTTCTGCTCTATCAATTGAGATATAATATGTCATGTCATCTTTTTGGAAAATTACAATAGATACTTTTTGGTGTTGCAGTAATACATAATCTAATTTACCAATTGCACTTATGGTATCTTTTCTTAATGTTATTAATGTAGATATTATGAAAAATTCATTTTTAACTTGCTCGGATTTTAGCATGGGTTTTACATTAGGTCTGACAATTCCCGTCAATGTTCTACCATATGCATTTATCACACCTGCATATCTAATTTTATCGGATAATTGGAGAATGCTTTGACATTTTTTTCTATATTGAATTATTTTATCTTTCCATATTTCAGCAGGAGTTTTTGCCACAATCAAAATTAAATTTGAAATTAATAAGGATTCTTACTAATCTACAAACTTCAAAGTTAATCTCGTGTTAAAAATACAATACCCAATAAATCAATGTATTCTAGAATTAGATTCTTTTTTATCATCTAGTTTTTTCTTTAGTTCTAGATTTTCTTTTAATAATTTATCATTTTCTGTTTTTAATGTACTGACAGAATTATGTCTACTAAATAACGGATGCCCAGGAGGAACAATTGCACCGGAATTCATGGTTAATAGTCCAGATGCATATCTCTGGTATGATTGCTGAAATCCTTCTAGTTTTTTATTGATTGATGCGTTTTCTTCAGCAAATTTTTCCTTCATTGGATTTTCAAAAATTTTAAACAATGGATTAGATAAACCCGGAGGCAGTCTTGGAAATTGCAAAGCAAGGTGAGGTATGTTTGGGTTTAATCCATAGGTGTCCTTTAGTTGTTTAATTGGCAAATCTTCCATGATGTTTTGCTGTTTTTGCTATATTTTTGCCTTGTCTTTAGGCGTTTGATATACCATATAGCTAATTTGGAGTCGTTTTAGCTCAATTTGAGCTGATCGCAGATCCTTATAGATTCCCATTTTAGATCGCAAATACGCATGACAGAATCAATAAAGACATGTATCAGATGCAATAAAAACATCAAAGAAGAAGATCTACATAAAATTGTAATTTATGTGATTCAAGAAAAATTCACAGAGCATCATTATGAACATGTTGAATGCCCAGAAAAGTTTACGGTTTAATTTCTATATTCATAAACGGGGTAAATTTTACCCGTTAATCTAGAACGGTATTTCCATTCATTGTTTTTCCAAACAATTTCCTTAAACGAATTTTGAGAAGATGGATGCAATCTATGATGTACATCGTCTCCAATTAAGATTTGGTTTGGCTTTGCAAGTGATTGAATTTTTGAAGCAATGTTCATTGCAGGACCCATCAAATCAACAGGAGATGCATCTGGATTTGAACCGTATCTAACAACTATGCTCTGACCAAAATCAGCCCCAATTTTTACCATTAAATCAGGATAATCATATTGATTCAAAATAGGATTGATGCCTTTTTGGATTACTGTCAACATGGATTTTGCACAACTTACAGCATTATCTGCAGCTAAAAGTGGATTCTCAGATGCAACAAAATATCCAATCACTGCATCACCTACAAATTTTAAAACATATCCGCCATGAAGAGTAATAACAGATGCCATCTCTAGAGCAAAAGAGCTTATTATGATAGCTAATTTGTCTTCAGGCAATTCCAATGTCATTGTAGTTGATCCTACTAAATCAACATAAAGCACTATTACGTCAAATTTGGAAAAAACATTTTTGCGCAGAAATCTTTCTGACTCATCTGTAATGCCAGTATATTCATAACCTTGTTTCAATGCCCCCCAAATTCGTTTCTGTGTTTCTAGGATCATTGTTTCAGAATCTACAACTTTGTGTTCTTTTTGGCCAAGTAACACATCTATCAAATTCGGACTGGAGTGTTCAGTGGATATTTTGGCATTTTCTTCAATTTGAGATTTGTTGGATTCATCAATTGTGGACATTTTTTATCATCTTAGTCTAGCGGAAAATCTGTATTGCAGATGGGACATTTCCCCCTATTCCCCTTATAACCCTCATGGTAATATTGTAAAATCACGGAATTGCAAAGATCACAGCGAATTTTCCCTTTAGACATGTATGAAATAACCTGATTTTTCTATTTAATGTATACTTGATCTTAAGGTTTAAGGACAGTTAGAATTCGTTATTTCTTGTGCGTTTAGGTACAAGATCTTCAAATGACTTTATTCAAGTATTAAATAACAAAAACGAGATTATCCAGCAGGCATTTCTTGCAAAAATAACAGATCTTACCAAATCAATAAGTGTCAAGGTGATGTTAGGTGATGCAACAATTACCGAGCAAAAAACTTTTGATCCTACACTTGTAAATGATTTCTATCAAACAATCATTAAAAATTTGAAGGGTTGGTCAGTTCAACAAGTTTCAATTTCAAATAACGAAGACATTAGAAGAATTTTTACCAAATTTGAGATTAGAGAAGGGAATTATCTTATTTCAGGACATCTGTCATTACAATACCACGTATTGTTATACTACAAACCAGATCAACGTGTCATACAATTACAAAAAGAATTATCGGAGATAATTGATTTGACAAAAAACAAAGAACAACAAATGTCAGATAACAGTGATCAATTTGTGTTAAACAAATTAAAAGATAAGGGATACAAAGATTTTGATCATCAGAAATTATTTGAAATATTTTACGAAAACGATGAATTTAGAGAAAAAATATACAAAGAAATTGAAAAAGACATTGAAGTTGATTTCCAGGAGTTATCAAATAAAAAGACAAATCTAATCAAGGAATTAGACAATATGTTAGTTGAGACATATCAAACCAGTCCTGTATTAATTGATGATACCCGATTGATAACAGGTGAAGAAGGGTGTCTGTGCACATTTGATATTGAATTTATCCGAAATAAAACAAAAGAGGGGTTATTTGATCCTCGAAAGATTTCAGAGTCGGTAAAAGAAAACATCATCAAACGCTTAGATGACTTTTCCAAATTATTGGTATTATAATGTTTAAAATTATTTGAAAAAACAGTAATCTTTAGGTCTAGACAGTGTCTGTATTGAGGGCCTTCAGATATGGTTTTGACGACTGTTTTGAATTATTTGTGAGTTTCTCATAAATTGCGCACAAAATTTGATTAAAAATCTAAAGTTGAAATGGAAGAAGTCAAATATCTCTCTTATCTAGCAGAATTTCCAATGAATCCCAGTTATAATGAAATACAAAATGCAAACTCTATGCGAGGAAACGAGGTAAAAAAAACACCGTTAGTTTATTCACCAACTTTTAGTGATCTCACAGGTTCAGAAATTTATCTAAAGGCAGAATTTCAACAAAAAACGGGTTCATTTAAAATGCGTGGTGCATATTACAAAATAAAATTATTATCTAGTAATGAAAAAAAACACGGAGTAGTGGCAGCATCTGCAGGTAATCATGCACAAGGTGTTGCATTTGCATCATCATTAGAAAAAATACCATGTACAATTGTTATGCCAAAAAACGCATCACCATCAAAGGTATCTGCCACCAAAGGTTATGGTGCAAATGTGATTTTAGAGGGAATAAATTATGATGAATCATCTGCAAAAGCAAAAGAAATTGCACAAGAAACTGGTGCAACAATGATACATGCATTTGATGATCCACAAGTCATAGCGGCACAAGGTGTAATAGGATTAGAAATATTAGAAGACCTCCCAAATGTAGATGAAATCTATGTTCCAATTGGAGGAGGTGGACTAGCTGCAGGAGTTTTAATTGCAATAAAAGAAAAAAACCCAAACGTCAAAGTAATCGGTGTTCAATCAAAATCATTTCCATCAATGTATGAATCAGTTAAGAATGGCTCTTTAACATCATGTGGTGGTGCAAGAACCATCGCAGATGGAATATCTGTAAAAATACCAGGACAGATGACATTTTCAATAATTAAAGAGTTAATTGATGAAATAGTACTAGTTGATGATTCAGAAATTATCAAAGCAATGTTTTTACTAATGGAGCGAATGAAATTTGTAGTTGAACCTGCAGGTGTTGTAGGTTTGGCTTATTTGATTTCAGCAAAACCCTCGCCTGGAAAGAAAGTTGTCGCAATCTTAACAGGAGGTAATGTAGACATGTATCTTTTAGGACAAATAGTAGACAAAGGCTTGGCTACAATGGGGCGTTTACTGAAATTATCAATTTTGTTACCTGACAGACCTGGTGCCTTTAAGGAGATAGTAGATGAAATTAGTGCAGCTAATGCAAATATTGTAGAAGTAGTACATGATAGGTTAAGTTCAAACATTAGCGCAGGTTCTGCAGGAGTTACCCTAAGCTTAGAAACACAGGGAAAAGAACAGGCAGATAAACTAATTGAGACATTGAAAAAGAAAAACATTCAATTTAGTTTAATGACATAAATTTATTTGAATTTTTTTTTAACAAATTTACTAAGACCTTGCTTTTTTAACTCCTCAGATTCTTTTAGTACTGAATCATGCTGAACTGATTTATGCTGTTTTAATTTATTTTTCAGTTCTGGAAATTCATTTGCCAAAATTTTCATTGCGTATATTCCAGCATTACCTGCTTTGTTTATCCCAACTGCTACAACAGGCGAACCTGATGGCATCTCCGAGATAGAAAGAAGCGAATCCAATCCTCCAAAAGAAGAAAATTTTGAATTGTCTGTTTTTTTAGATTGTTTATCATTATATACCATAATTGGAACCCCTATCACAGGAATTATTGTGTGCGATGCAATCATCCCTGGAAGATGTGCAGCTCCACCTGCACCTGCAATTATTATTTTAAATCCCATTTTTTCTGCATGTTTTGCATATTCATCTAATCTAGCAGGCGTTCTATGTGCCGATACAATCTGATCCTCGTGTTTTATCTTAAATTTATCCAGGATTTCAGCAGCATCTTTCATTATTCTACTATCAGAGCTTGAACCCATAATGATCCCAACTAGAGGTTTCTTTGTGTAACTCACAACAATAGAAAAATAAAGCAAGTTATTATCTATAATGGCTAAAACCAGGTTCCTCAAAGGTTGAATCTACATTGAAAAAAGCAATTGATTTACAAAAATTAGCATTAGATATTTTTAATCGTCAATCTGGAAAATAATATGGGTAAGATACTTGGAATAATAGGAGGCGGGCAACTTGGAATGATGATAGCAGAGGCAGCCAAGAAAATGCCTGAGCATATTTCAAAGATCATAGTTTTAGATCCTGTAAAAAATTGTTCCGCATCACAGGTAGGCGCAGAGCAAATAATTGCAGATTTTAAAGATAAAAACGCCATAATCGAGCTAGCCAAAAGATCTGATATTATTACATATGAGATAGAATCTGGCGACAGTGAAGTATTAAAAATAGTTGAAAAAGATGCAGAAATCAATCCATCACCAGAAACACTAAAAATAATTCAAGACAAATTTTTACAAAAATCATTTTTAATGCAAAATAATATTCCAGTTCCAGAATTTATTTTGGTAGAATCTATTTCTGATTTGGAGCAAGGGTTAAAAAAATTTGGATATCCATCACTACTCAAAGCTAGACACGATGCATATGATGGGAGAGGGAATTTTAAAATAGATTCATCAAAACAAATTCAAAAAGCATTTGATTATTTTAATGAAAAAAAATTGATGCTTGAGAAATTTATACCGTTTAAAATGGAAGTGTCAGTTATTGCTGCAAGAAACACAAAAGGGCAAATTAAGACATTTCCTCTTGTAGAAAACATTCATGAAGATAATATTCTTCGCCAAACAATAGCTCCTGCAAGAGTATCTGAAAAAATTGCAAAAAAAGCAGAAGACATTGCCAAAACTACAATGAGTGTTCTAAAGGGAGCAGGTATTTTTGGAATAGAGATGTTTGTTACAGAAAATGATGAAATCATAATAAATGAAATTGCACCAAGAGTGCACAATTCTGGCCACCACACATTACAATCAAGTGAGACATCTCAATTTGAGCAACATCTCAGAGCAATTCTGGGTTTAGAATTAGGAGATACTTCCCTTTTGCATCCAACTATAATGTACAATATTTTAGGTCCAAAAAATTTTGAGGGAGAATACAAGCCAATAGTACTATCAGAACAAAATGTTTTTCTTAAAATGTATGGCAAAAAAATTTCAAAGCCATCAAGAAAACTAGGACATTTCAATTTAGTAGGAAAACAAGGTGAGTCAATAGATCAACTATTAAAAAAATTAGAATCACTCAAAGACAAAGTATCCATAAGCCCAGCATAAAGAACAAAATCATCCCTAATAGGTTTATTAAATATAAATAAAGAAATCCAAACATGTCAGTTTCAATCCCACATGTAATTTCAGGGATTTCTATAATTTTACTAGTCATTTATGGCGCAGATGTAATTGTAGGTGGCGGTGGAGCAGGAGATGGATTCTTGCCCTTTGATGCCATGACACGTGGAATAGCATTTGGGTTTCCACCAATTATTTTATCAATAATTGCATTTTTCATATCAAAAAAACCACCATACAAAGGATTAGGAATAATGTTGATAGTGACAGGAATTTTAATAATTATTGGAGGAATAATGTCTGCAACTAGCTCCGCGGAGACAGAAAATTCCACAAGAATGATGGAAGAAGGAGGAAGTCTCATTATAATTGGAGGAATCATCGTAGCACTAGGTGCAATAAAGATAAAAAAATCTCGAACTAGTGTATCTTAGAATGCCAACTTGTGCAAAATGCAATAATAAAGTATCAAAAGTTTATGATTGTGATCATACAAATGATCAAGAATACTGTACTGAGTGCTACACTGAACTGCATTATTATCTAACGGAAGAAAAATAATTTGAGTGAAATAGACGCATTTATTCAATGGATTGTCTCATTAGTGTCTCAGAATATTTACCCCGGAGTATTTTTAGCTGCATTAATTGAAACAGTTTTTCCACCAATTCCAAGTGAAGTAGTATTTCCTTTAGCTGGATATAGCATATTAAAAAATGACATGAATGTATTTCATGTTGTAGGTGTTGGAATAACCGGTGGTGCTGGTGCCACAGTAGGTGCATTTGTTATTTACATCATATCAAAAAGGCTGGGACGTATAGGACTGATAAAATATCTAAAATATGCAAAAATCAAAGAAAGTAGTTTAAAAAAAGCTGATCATTGGTTTGAAAAATACGGAGATAAATCAGTAGTCATTGGCAGAGTGATTCCTGGAATTCGTGAACTAGTGTCAATTCCTGCTGGGATTTTTAATATGAACCCCATCAAATTTTTGGTTTTTACGTTGATAGGCTCATGCATATGGAGTATAGCATTAACTGGTGCTGGATATTATTTTGGAATAGCAACTCTAAATATTTTTTAAAATAATTATATCCAGTTAGAATCAAAATAACAGTATGAATGAAGCAAAAGATCACACACATCATTATTGGATTAGACACAAAGATGGGTATCTTTTTTGTGGAATTTGTAAAAAGAAACAAGACGAGTCTACATAAGATCTAGTATTTTTACTCAAATCAGAATAATTAACGCAATATAGAAAATCCAATTAAAGTTATAATGTCACGATATTATCGATATTTTGATGAAGGCAATAATTTTGGCAGGAGGAAGAGGAAAGCGTTTACGTCCAATTACTGATTATGTTCCAAAATCACTTGTTCCTATCAATAATATCCCAATTATAGAATGGCAAATAAAATATCTAAAAAAATATGGAGTAAAAGAAATCATAATTTGCACAGGCTACAAAGCAGAAATGATTGAAAATTTTCTTGCCATGAAAAACAATCTTGGAGTTAAAATAAAATTCTCAATAGAAAAAACACCCTTGGGTACTGGAGGGGCTATCAAACAAGCTGGCTTGTCAATAAAGGATAAATCTTTTTTTGTGCTAAATGGCGATACAATAACTGACATTAATCTCAATCAATTAGCAAAAAAACAAAACTCAATTGCATCAATTGAATTAAAAACAAAGTTTGGAACCATAGAGACAAAAGATGATAAGGTAACAAAGTTTAACGAGAAAAAAGAAATCTCAAATTTATGGATGAATGCAGGAATATATCATTTACAAAAAGAGATATTGAAAGATTTGCCAAACAAAGGAGACATAGAAAAAACAGTCTTTCCAGATTATGCAAAAAAAGGAAAATTAACCACTGTTAAATTCAAAAATATCTTGTGGTACTCTATTGACTCATTCAAAGATATTGAAGAATGTTCATCAGAATTAGATAAAACAAGTTAGTTTTATGCGCCTGTTCTATGAAGGGTGACCATCATGTATGCTATTTCACTTACAAATGATTCATCCTCATTTGCTGATGCGGCATATTTTGTAGCATTGTCCCAAAAGGAGCTTTTTTGTGAATTTTCAGCGTAACTTTGTTCGTTCAATAATTGAGATTAGAAATTGCTTTCATAATATTCGACCTCAATGATAATTAACATAATGCTAAAAGAGTTAGACCAATTTTATTTCGTTTTAGAATTAGACCAAAAAGTAGATCTTATGATGAGTATGAAGCGTGATTTTACCATAAAAACAGTCAAAAGCAGATTAGGCATCTAGGATATATCAAAAATCGGAAACACTAGAATATCCAAGAGTTACATCTAGTCTATGCGAATAGCATACAGTTTAGGCTCGCTTCTTAGCATAAATCAAGTTTTAGAATGCTCAGAGATATTATCTCATACTAGTGTAGATACTATTTGGATTCCAGAGACATGGGGAATGGAAAACTTTTCCATGCTAAGTGCAGTATCACAAATAGCATCAAAACCAAAAATAGGCTCATCTATAATCAACATCTATTCTAGAAGCCCATCATCTATTGCAATGGGAGCTGCAACAGTAGACACTCTCTCAAATGGCAGATTAATACTAGGTCTTGGAACAAGCAGTACCCCAATAGTAGAAGATTTTCACGGATACAAATTTGAAGATCCTGTTTTAAGAATGAAAGAATATGTGGAGATTATCAAACTAGTGTTATCTGGAAAGCAAGTTAATTATTCAGGAAAAATTTTTAATTTGAAAAACTTTACGTTATTAATAAAACCATATAGAGTAAAAATTCCAATATATTTAGCTGCAGTTAATCAAAAAATGGTAGATTTAACATGGGAAGTTTCAGATGGCGTGATCTTTTATTTACGTCCACTAAATGAAATGAAAAAAACCATACAAAAAATGCAATCAAAAAGAAAAATAGATGTTACATGTCAAATAATTAGTTGTGTATCTAATGATGCAGAAATTGCCATAACTAGGGCTAAACAAACACTTGCATTTTATATTTCAGTTGGAAAAATATACCGTGAATTTTTATCAAAAAATGGATTTGAAACTGAAACTAGAAACATTTTTGATGAATTCAAAATATCGGGATTCAAATCAAATCATGAATTAATCTCAGATAACATGCTAAAATCATTAACAATTGCAGGCACACCTGATCAATGCATTAAACAATTACAAAAATTCCGTGAAACAGGAGTAGATTTACCGACAATACAGTTCAATCCGGTTGTAGATGTGATTGATTCTTTTAGATTATTTACAGATACATTTTCTGAGGAAAAATAATGCCCAAAGTAGGAATTGCATCTTATGGAATCACAAAGTTTTCAAAGGATGATTCAAAAATTGAATCTGTTTTATTAAAATCAACAAAAAAATTATTTGATAACAGTCCTAATTTGAGCCGTAATGATGTTGATGCGGTGTTAGTATCTACCAATAATAACTCCAAATATCTATCTGCAATATTATCTGAAATGTCTGGAATTGAGCCTAAAATTGCTCATTCTATTGAAAGTTTATGCAATTCTGGAACAAATGCAATCGTATCTGCATATTCATACATTGCATCAGGATTAGCAGACGTAGTTTTAGTATCAGGAGCTGAAAGATATGATAGTCCAGGACAGATTCTAGAGTGGGATAATTCCAGGGGGGAATTCAAACATCCAATTTTTTGGGCAAGTATTTTTACAAAAGCATACAAAAGAGAATTTTCAGTTACTGATGAAGAACTAGCAATAGTGCCAGTAAAAAATCACAAACAAGCTCAAAACAATCCTAATGCGCTTTCTGAAAAAACATATTCCTTGGAAGATGTAATAAACTCTAAAAAATTAACAGATGATCTTAGATTGCTTGATTGCTCAAGACCATGTACTGGTGGTGCATCAATATTACTTGCTTCAGAAAATACATGTAAGAAATTTACAGATATTCCAATTTGGATTACTGGAATAGGACAAAAAACAACTTCAGCGGGATTTACAAAGAACATGACATTTAGTTCCATGGAATCAACACACATTGCTGCATCAACTGCATTTAAAATGTCAAAACACAATGTAAAAGATATAGACGTTGCAGAAGTTCATGATGCATTTTCTGTCTGTGAGCCAATGGCTTTAGAATCACTAGGATTCACAGATAAAGGAAAAGGCATGTATATGATAAAAGAATTATACGCTACAAATAATTTAAAAATTAATCCAAGAGGGGGATTGATTGGGTCAGGACATCCATTAGGGGCAACTGGAATAGCACAAACCATTGAAATTACTCAGCAATTACAATCATGTGCAAACAAAAGACAAGTTGAGAATGCAAAAATAGGATTAGTTCATAACATGTCTGCAGCAGCTACATCATCTACAGTTTTGGTCTTGGAAAGATGAATTTTGAATTAGAGTTAAAAAAAGGAAATTTCATAAGATCTGAATGTATACATTGTAAAAAAATAGTATGGCCACCATCTGAATTTTGCAATCAATGTTTTAAAGAGGTGTCTTGGAAAAAAGGCTCACAAGAAGGTAAGATTATTGAATTTTCAAAGCAAAACAATGATTATTTTTGTCTTGTAGAAATTGAAAATACCATAAAAATAATGGGCAAATTATCATCTGGAATTCCAAATACAGGACAACGTGTCAAGATAGAAAGATGTGGAATAAAAGATGACAATTATTACTTTGAAATGTCCTTGATATGATCAGGCAAATTCTGTATAGATATAAGGTGTATCTGTAAGTTGATCAAAAGTCCAAATGGTTGGAAGTGTCACTGTTTTTATTACTTTTAGACCATGTTTGACAATCAACGAGCTCCACCCACCTTCCGATTGATTGTCAGATAGTTGTCTCTTTGAGTTAGTGCCTGCAAAAACAATACATGTATTTTTTTTAAGATTAGTTTTAGAAATTTTTTCTATGATATTTGTTGCCAAAACATCTCCTCCCATTTGCGGTAATCCACCAATAAAAAATACAGGACGTGTTAAATTCAATGAAGAATAATCAAATTCAATGGCATCTGCACAAATAGGATTAAAATTGACTTTTGTTGCAACTGAAATTGTATTTTGAAGATCTACTAGCACATCATCAATTTCAATGCTTGTTGTTTGCAAGTCTAAAATTTTTGCACAGTATGCAATTCTGCCATCTCCAGAACCAATATCCACTAATTCTTTGTAATTGAAACTTTTTGCAATTGATGCTGCAATATATGCTGAAAGAATCCAAGTTGGATAAAATGGCTGACAGCTAGAGCCATGCTTGATACTATTGAGCCAATATTCGTTAATATCTCCTTCATACACTTTACACAAAATACATCCAATCTTTTGTTCATAGGAATTATGATAGATTGGATTTTTTGCAGCAAAATTATGCAGTGATTTCAAATGATCATCGTGTATTGAAAAAGATTCTGAAGCAGAAATAGGAATGAATTCTTGTATGTGACTATGTCTAGCATATGATTGTGTAAATTCTTGTTTTAACATGACTAGGTTTTTGGCGATTTGCTCGAGCATCATAAATGCCTCTAAAATGAGATTGATAAACTCATTGTAAAACAACTATGAAAATACAAGTTTTTTAATCTCTTGATATATTATTTTCAGAGTTATTCTGTAATTACCTACCTTACTATATCTAAACTAGACATAAAGAAACATGAGTAGTAAAATGACTTCAATTTCATTAACAAAACCAAAAAAAGATAATAAAAAAATTGCACGAACACGTAGACAACGTGGATATCATTGGGAAGACACATTGGTAAAAAGATTCAATTCTGCTGAAAACTGGAAAGCTTTCAGATTAGGTTCCCCAAGTGTAGCATTGCCAGATGTTTTAGCAGTAAATACACAAAATAGCATGATTTTCACCATAGAGGCAAAATCAGGCACAAGCACATCTCTTCCTGTTCCAGCAGATCAGATTGAGCGATGCCAAAAATGGATCAAGACATTTGACATATACAAAGACAGAAAGGTAATACTTGCATTCAAATTCCTTTCAAAAAAAAGGATAGGATTAGGACAATACGAAAGTAGAGAATTGAGAGAATTTTACAAGATTTGGGATGATTCTAAAGTGATAACAGATTGTGTTTGCACCTATGAGGGAGAGATATTTGCAAAAATAGATGGAAAAAGAGAGAAACTAGATCTTAAAGAACATACAATGCCATTTAAAACAAAACACAGGCCTAGTGCCTAATTGTCTACAATAGTAGCAGTGTTTTTTAATGATTAATGATTAATGACATTATGGAAGAGGATGATTTAGCCAAATCTCAGATAGGAGCAAATGAGATGTCTTCAAAGTCATTACTGGAGACTACATCTGAATCAAAAGGAACCAATTCAAGAATAGTCTTTGAAGAATTTACAGATGAAAGAACATTGATCAGTTATGATGTGTTTGGAAAAAAACAAATGAAAATTAAAGTTTTAGAAGTTTCAGATGAAAATCCACCATCAAAATGGAAGTTCGGAGATCGTGTTAAAGTAAGCAAAATACTTGTCACAATAAAACACCTAACCTCACAAGAAATTGAAGAAGGTGAATTTGACATTGAGGCAATAGAGCGAGAATTGGCAGAAAAACGACATTATACATCAACAAACAGATGGATACCTACAACTGATATCAAAAATGGATATGTTGTAGGTTCAAGACATACAACACTAATTAGCGATGCATCGGCTTTGGATTACATAGTATTCTAACTTGATAAAATCGATGCATCAAAAATCAACATATTTCAACTAAAAACCTTTAAGGAACTGAATTTGAAATCTGGAATATGATTACAAAGACGATAAAAGTTAATGGTACAGAGTTTAGACTCACATTAACTGATCAAGTAATTAGCCATGTAAATAATCTCAAAAATCTGTATAATGCAGCATATGAAGATCCGGAGAGTTTTGAGGAAGTAAGTGCTGAGATTTCAAGTACTATTAATGAGATTGCAACTGCAGTAGAACCAGAAGCATCAGACGGTGATCTTGATGGATTAATTCAAGAAATAATAAAAGTTGTAGATAGTAAAGCAGCAGAAATGGAACAGGAATTAGAAGGGAAACCAGACAAACCTACTACAAAAAAACATAAATCAAAAAAATAGAACCATTTGACCTGAAAATCAGAAAAATTTGCAGTATTGGTTATATTGTAATTAGTTTATCTAAAGATATGACAGGTGGTTGTGAGTGTGGAATATGTGATCATCCAACAGAAGAAGAATGTGTTGAAAAAGAATGCAAATGTTGTTTAAATTTTCATGAAAGATCAGGCTCAAAAAGAAAGTAAATCATTAATTTCATTATAAATTAATCATGTTCTTTGTGACAACTGCATTTTTTTGCTACATGACGAGAACAACCAATTAAACGATGATCTTTACAACCGCATAAAATACAATGTTTTTCTTTATTTTTCATAATTTTATAATTTTTCTACCATATATTCAATATTGTCCATTAATTTCTTATCTGCCAAAGATTCAAGAATTTTCAATCTCATGTTTTTTAATCTATTAGAATCTTCAGAGTATAATGGAGCCATGGTCTCTATTTCTTTTTCAAAAGAGTAATTCTCCAAATAATGCTCAAATTTAGATTTTAAATCTGAAAAATCAGTTGATTGAAATTTTTCAGTATCAATCTTGTTAATTAGTACCTGAAAAAAACCATTGATCTTCAAGATTTCCTTTTTAATAATGACCAAATCTCCAGGTTTATCTTCAAGTTTTGCAAGTGTGTTGTGGGCAACTATGATCTTTTCTAAAACATTTTTCAAATATGCATAAGTTACCATACTTAGCTTTAGATTGTTGTAATCTAATCTAAAAGTTTAGGAAAACAATTCTTAGTTTGATAGGATTTTACTCTTAACTTTAAATTATCACTGCTTCCGCTAACTGACAATGCAAGGTGACGCTTATCTCAAGTGTATAGATATTCATTGTGGATTAGAATATCCAATAAAAAGCACCAATGTTGAATGTGAAAATGGTCACATTTTAGATGTAAAATACAAAAATAAGCCCTCAGATACTCTAAAAGAGGTATTTTATCAGAGACGAAATCCTCAAGGAAACATCTTCAACGAAAGTGGGGTTTGGAGATTTAGGGAGTTGCTAAATTTTTGCCAAATAGATACAGAAAATATTGAGGAATGTTCAAAATATTTAGTTTCATTAGATGGTGCAGAAGGTAGACAATCAAAACCATATCAAATGTCAAAAGCAGCGGAGTTCATAGGAATTTCTAATGACAAGTTATGGTTGCAACCAGAAGGATACAATCCAAGTGGCTCATTCAAAGATAATGGAATGGCAAGTGCAGTAACACATGCCAAAATGGTCGGTGCAAAAAAGATTGTATGTGCATCTACTGGAAATACTTCAGCTTCTGCAGGCATGTTTGCAGCAAATGAAGGAATACATTGTGATGTATACATTCCATCTGGCCAAATTGCTCCAGGGAAGTTAAGTCAGGCATATCAATTTGGAGCTCAAATAGTTGAAGTCGATGGAAATTTTGATGATGCACTAAAACAATCCCTTGATGATGCAAAAAATCATAACGGGTATACCGTAAACTCTGTAAATCCATTTAGAATTGAAGGACAGAAAACAATTCCATATAGAGCATTAGAATATTTGAAATGGGAATCACCTGACTGGATTGTATATCCAGGAGGAGCACTTGGAAATACATCTAGTTGTGGAAAGGCATTAATGGAATTATATCAATGGGATTGGATAAAAAAAATACCCCGAATTGCAGTAATCAATTCTGAAGGTGCAAGTACATTATCTGATTTGTATAATGGTAAATTTGAAGGAGAAGAACTACGATGGAATAAAGGCAATACAAATACCGAATTAATTACAAGATACTATGATCATTTAGACAAAGAAGGAATTAGACCAAAAACAAAAGCCACTGCCATACAAATTGGAAGACCTGCAAATATACTAAAAGGACTACGTGCCTTAGAATTTACTAATGGGGTGGTAACCACAGTATCGGATTCAGAAATGCTAGATGGTATGTCAGTTGTAGGTCTGAATGGATTTGATTGTGAGATGGCATCAGGGGCATCAGTTGTTGGAATTAAAAAACTGATAAATGAAGAGATAATCAAAAAAGACGATGTGGTTGTAGGAATTCTTACAGGCAGGCAAAAAGATGCAATGCTACCCGTAGAGTACCACAATAATCCTAAAAATAAATTTGCAATTCCTCCTAAAAATTAGCCTCAATTAAGCAATTTATTTTATTAAATATCATTTTGATGTCTTAAGCCTTAAAAGTGGGTTTTACAAAACATTACCAACCAAGAGATGGTGCATAAAAAATAAAATGAAGAACATTTGTTGTTCTGACAAACTTTTTTGGAGGATAAAATGGTAGAGATTTGGGAGTATTTTGTATTAGCTGTTCTCATAGGGTTTTCAGCATTTTTTAGTGGAGTCGAAGTTGCAATGGTTGGAATTAGAAAATCAACAGTAACCAGATTATTAAAACAAAAAGCAAAGGGGTCAAGGGCATTGCACAAATTCACATCCAATCCAAGTTGGATGATGTCAAGTGTTAACCTAGGAAACAACCTTGTTAATGTAGCAGCATCAGTTCTGGCAACAAAGATTGCAACCGATGTCTTTGGAGATGAGGGATTAGGAATTACGGTAGGAATTATGACGTTTATGATTTTAGTCTTTGGTGAAATAACTCCTAAAATATACGCCAACGCCAATTCTACCAAAATTGCACTTAGATGTGCACCCATATTGTTGATTTTTAGCTATGCATTATGGCCAGTTGTAAAACTTTTTGAAATAATTACAAAGACAATAATCAAATTAACTGGAAGTAGTTATCACCCACCACCAATTACTGAAGAAGAGATCAAAGGGATAGTAGCACAGGGTTTAGACGAGAACGTATTAGAAAAAGACGAAAGTAAATTAGTTCACAGTGCCTTGGAATTTTATGATACTGTAATTAGAACAGTAATGACACCCCGAACAAAAATGTTCACATTACCTGCAAAAATGCTTCTCTTTGACGCTATGCCTTTAATTAGTGAAAATTTACATTCTAGAATACCTATTTTTGGAGAAACTCATGATGATATTGTTGGATTTGTTCATGTACGTGATATTTTAACACATTTAGAAAAAGACAACAAAATGATTACATTGGAACAAGTCTCAAGAAAGCCTGTATTTGCATCTCAAGAAAAAAGGGTAAGCTCACTACTCAAAGAAATGAAAGGGAGAAAAACACACATGGCCATTGTTATTGATGAACATGGGGGCGTAGAAGGATTAGTTACGTTAGAAGATCTGATAGAAGAAATAGTCGGAGACATTGAAGATGAAACAGATGACACACCACCAAAAGAATTTGAATCCGTCGACAAAGACACAATAATTACAAATGGGAATATTAAGATTGAAAGTATTAACGAGTTTTTCAAGTCAGAATTGCCTGAAGGAGACGACTATGCTTCCCTCAATGGATTATTACATGAAAAATTACAAGACATACCAAGAGAAGGAGATAAACTTGAAATTGATACTATTCGAATTATTGTTGAGAAAGTAACAAAAAACATACCTGAAAGAATCAGAATAGAACGCATAAAAAAATAAAATCAGTTTTTTCTTGCAAAGTGATCTTGTAATTTTTGCTTTTTTTCTTTCATATGGAATATGGATTCTGTATGAGAAAATGCATCCTCATATGATTTTCCAAACAACATGGCTTGTAATAACAGGTGATTTTCAGGTATAACAATCCCGGTTTGATCATCAGAATACATCATTTGTACGGTATCTCCAATTGAAACAGTCATGTTTGCATGAATGTGGATCATGTTTGTATCTGTGAAATTAAACCCCATGTTTTTAGCATAATCTCTGATATCTTTTGTTCCTTTAGCAGTCCACAGAGTTGCTACGCCAAATTCATTTGTAAAAATATCATGGATTTCTGACGGCTTTGGTGCTTTATCGTTAAAACGAATATCCATGATGTGTAGATGCATTTGTCTAGTTGGAACTTTAATTGCACGAACAAAAAGTGGCGCATCTTTTCCAAAATATGTTTTTACATCATCACCATGATGTGGTGCTTCAGTCATTTCAATAGTGTCTGGTACTTGTTTTTCTGTTTGTTCAATGTCTGCCCATCGTCGTACAAGAGTTACATCAAATCGGATTAATCGTTTAGCAAATTTATCTCGTAGTGGTTCTAAAATGCGCCCCATACCAGTAACATTGCAGCTACCTTGCATGACATGTTTTTTGCCAATAGCCAAATCATAGTTGGCTCTAGAATTAAACAGTAAATCAGAGACAGCCTCATTGCCCAGTATAGTTTCTCCGCCCTGATAGATTGCCATTAGATTTTTTGGCTCATAGAGATTCTTTTTGTTCTTGTATCCGTGTCCACCAGGGGCAGCATCAATTACTAAATCACAGTCATCAAGGGCAGACTCTATTGTGCCTGATATTTTAAAATTCTTAAAATCATTTAATTTTTGTTCAGGTACATAAACATCCAATCCATAAGAAATTGCTACATTAACATCATCATCAGGAGAGTACTTCCCTACACCAATCACAGAGATTTCAGGATCGTCTTTTAGAAAGGATGTGATTCTGCTTCCAATAGAACCATAACCATTAACAAAAACTTTTTTCATATTTTTTCTAAAAGATTCCCATTTATTTAGATTAGTTTAGACGATACAAATTAATCAAAAAAATAGACAGAATAGAGAAGAATCATAACGAGTTTACATTTAAGAGCAAAAATTGTTTAAAGAGATTAACAAAATTGGACAAAAATTACATCATTTCAAGATTATTGGACATTATTGAAAGCGGTGATGGGGATATGGGAAGAAACCAATATCTTCTCAAACAAATTAATAAAAACAATCCAATTTTTGAATCAGACAAAAAATACTTGGGGAAAATTTTAAAATTAGATATTGACGAGATTTATAAAATTGAAAAGAATAAACCTATAGATATTTCAAAAAAAGATAGAACTGTTTTCCTGAATCCAAATTTAGCTAAATGTACATTATGTAATAATGATATTCAATTAAATGACAAATCTACAAGATATCAAAAAAAATGGTATCACCTAAACTGTTTTAGAATAATTTCAAAAGAGCAGGAAATTAAATCATCAGAAAATAAACATTTTAGAGATAGTGTAAAACCAAAAACCAAAAAAGACCTTGTTCAATTTGCATTTACAGCTGTAATTTTTATTTTTTTGATTGTTACAGTTTATTTCATTTTAGGACCAATAAGCATGATAGCGATGGGGTTAGGAGGAGGCATTACAATTTATCATATCCTTGGAGCTAGAAATAAATTATTTTCAAAAAATATATCTAGTAAACGTGGACCCTCTGTGTTCTTGGTATTTTTGTTGGGTTCTCCATTTATTATTGCTGCAATGATTGCATATGAAGGGTATACATTATTAGAATCTCCCGTTAGAATAATTCTTCTTTGGGCAATGACAATTTCATTTTGGTCAACTATGTTATTTGTTCCAATGGCAGTTGTAAGTAAGCATAGAGAAGACATTCAACCTGATGTTAAAACATATCCCAAGATTTCAATAATAATTCCTGCATACAATGAAGAAAAAGTAATTGCACACACCATAGAAGGATTACTAGAAACAAAATACCCAAAAAAAGAGATCATTTTTGTCGATGATGGTAGTTCAGATAAAACCCTAAGTATTGCAATGCAATATAAAGACAAAATCAAAGTATTGCATAAAGAAAACGGTGGAAAAGCATCGGCATTAAACTATGGTCTTATTTATGCAACTGGGGAGATTGTTGTAATTGTTGATGCAGATACCATAATAGGACGACACTCATTAAAAGAAATAGTAAAAGGATTCGAAGTAAATGAACATGTAGCAGCAGTTGCAGGCAACATCAAAGTAAGAAATAGAGTGAATTGGATTACAAAATGCCAAGCGTTAGAATACATTACAGGAATTCAAATTGTTAGACGTGCTTTTGATGTATTTGGCTCAATTACTATTGTTCCAGGAGCGTTAGGTGCTTTCAAAAAATCACTTCTTGCAGAAGCTGGGTCATATGGCAAAGAGACAATAGTGGAAGATTTTGATCAGACTATAAAATTGCTAAAAGCCGGTTTGATTACTCAGGGAAGCTCAAAAGCTACTGCATATACAGAAGCACCAAATACACTACATGATTTTGTTGCCCAAAGAAAGAGGTGGTATCGTGGAAATATTCAGGTATTAAAAAGACATTCAGATGCACTAACTAACCCTAGATTTGGATATTTGCAGAGATTATCATTGCCTTATTTGTTTTTAGGAATGGTGATTACACCTATAATTGGATTTACGGCAACAGCAAATGCAATTGTAGGCATAATTTTAGGAGATGGATGGTATGTTTTACAAGTTTCAGCCATTTTTACTGTTGTTCACTATCTCATGTCTGCATTAGCAATTAGAATTGATGATGAAGATCCCAAGCTATTATGGCATGCAGGATTCTTGGTGTTTGGATTTAAACAGATTGTAGACTTTTTACTGCTAAAAGCAATTATAGAACAATTAAGAAAGAAAAAAGCTACTTGGACCAGTGCAAAAAGAATAGGAGTGTAAGAAATATATCAAATATGTTTTAGTTGTGAATGTTAATTGTATGCCTCATGAGGATTTTTTTGAAAGCGCTCTAATCGAATTTGTCGAATGGGATAAGGGGCATGAACGTGAAATATCAAAATTTGATAGTTTTGGTGAACTACCTCTTAATTTAATGTATCATTTAAAACATAAACCATATCCATTAATCACTTTGAAAGGGCACAAATGGAAAATAATACGCATAAAAAGAGATTGAGATCATGGAAAAGGAATGCACATTAAAGTAGAACTTGAAAAGATACACGATGTTACATTCCCTTAGAATTTGTTCTAAATTTTGTATAAACTTGAGGATTTAGGAAAGGGGCTTAATCAAGATATATTCAACCAAGTTGTATTTTGTTGTGTAAACTATTCCAACACCTACAATGGAACCACTTTGCATCCAAAGTTACATCTCCTTCATCTAGAATCATTTTTTCGTTACAAACATGACATATTTTATCTTCACATAACTCACTTGCTTTTGGAATATCTACAAGCGGAAGAATGATGTGAATTTCTGCACCTTTATCCTTCCCACTTGATTTTGCAAAGATTTGACCGTCATGAGTAGTTATGATTGCTTTGCATATTGATAAGCCTAGTCCAGTTCCACCATGTACACGAGTAAGTGATGAATTGATTTGATAGAATTTTGTAAATATTTTTGATAACTCTGATTCAACAATACCTATTCCATTGTCTTTAATCATTATTCTTGCTGTGTTTTCTTCACGTTTTAGACTAATTGTAATTTGTCCAGTAGATTTTGGGCAAAAGTCTATTGCATTTGTAAGCAAGTTAAGTATAGTCTGTTTGATTCTACCAGAGTCGCAATAACAATACAAATCAGTTTCAATATTTTGTATTATCTCTATGTTTTTATCATTAAATTCTGGTGTTATTTGGGTTAGACATTCTTGTATTATATCAGACAAGATGAAATTGTTTTTCTCAAACTTGAATGTGCCTAGTTCAAGCTTCTGCAAGTCAAGAAGATCAGATATTAATCGCAATAAGGACTTGGAATTTATACGAATACTATTCAGCGAACTTTGTTGTTTTTCAGTTAGTTCTCCAAATTTCTGAGTTAGCAACAAATCGGTATAACCAATTATTGGAACAAGAGGAGTCTTTAATTCATGTGTAATCATAGTCAAAAACTCATCTTTTTGCTTTGATAGTTCTTGTAGCGACTCTAACTGAAATGCAATCATTTTTTCATGTTCATCTTTCTGTTTACGAAGTAAGTACAACTCAGAAATATCTCGCAATACAGTATTACTGCCTATTAGATTTCCTTTATCATCATAAAGATTGTTTGCACTTAACAATACAGGAAATGTTGTGCCATCTTTTCTACGTAGAAAAATCTCAGAGTCAGTAACTTTTCCTGTAGTTTTCCATTGTTGGAATGTTTTTCTCATTGCATCAATAGACTCTTCAGAGGAGTGGTCATAAATTGATTGACCAATAATTTCATCTTTTGTATACCCTAAAATATCAGCATATGATTGGTTGCATTCTATTATGTTACCGTCAATGTCTATAGTTCTAAAAAGACCTAGTGAATTGTCATATATGTTTGTTAGAAATTTTGACTTAGCAAGAAAGTCAAATGCTTTATTTAATTGCTCTTGTTTTTTAATCTGCTCTGTAATATCAACACGTATTGAGACATATTCAGTTATTTTTCCATCATTATTCATAATTGGAAATATTGTCGTCTTAACCCAGTAATACGAATTATCCTTAGCCTTGTTTTTTACATTGCCCTTCCATATCTTACCATGGCTAATGGTATTCCACATATTATGATAAAATTCCGGAGGGTGAAATCCTGACTTTAAAATTCTGTGATTTTTGCCAATTAACTCAGATAAAGGATATTTCGATAATTCGCAGAATTTTTTGTTTGCATATGTTATGATGCCATTTTTATCTGTTATTGCTACAACTGAATTTTCATTTAGTGCATTTAGTATCTTTAAAGCTTGTTCATAGGGTAATCTATTAAGAGAATTCAATTCATGTATCATCATTTTGTGTACACCATTGTGAATTTGCTATAATGTGATGAAAAGAAAGTAGAAGCAGTAAACTCGGCGAATTGAAAGAATTGTGCTTTATTTATGAACTCGTATGGCATAAAGAAATGTGATTGTTGCACTTTTTCAAAATCATTATCGAATTTTTTGAATTTATTCATATTTCACATACCGCCTTATCATTAGCATTACCATCATACAGATGAGTTATTGCAGAAATATCACAATTGGAGATAAAAGGATAATTAGTTTCAATAGTTGGATGCATCAAGTCATATGGATCAGAGGAATGAATTAGACCCACTGCATGACCAAACTCATGTCGTATGATTGTCTCCAATTCTGCAGAGCTTAGTTGATCTGCCTTGTAGATAGTTATTGTAGATTTGAGAATCTGATTGTTTTCTACAGTAGATCTAGTAAAACCTGAATACCCGTCAGGGCTTTCCAAAGTTGAAAGAATTATTGAAATGTCTCCAGTTGTGGAACTTTCATTTATCGAAAAACTAGTAGGAATTGTAAATTTTGTTGGAGTTTGGGATGCTTGTTTTAATGCACCGCTCCATCCAAGAAAATAAGTAGATTGTGAGCCTGATATTGTTGCTTTGTGAAATAGAGAGTCATCAAGTAAAACCGTTTTTTCAGATAAAATTGCATCCTTAATAATTTGGACTTTGTCATTGTCTATGACATTTGGATTTACTAAATCAATATACAATGTTCTTTCCTGAGGAATATTCCAACTATGAAATGTGTTTATTATATCCCCTTTGAGGTTTTGAATGACATATCCACTTTTCATTACATCGTTATCATTTACAAAACTAGAATTCAAGTCACTAGAAAATACTGACACCAATAAGAAAGGAATGGTAATTAGAATACCTAAAACAGTAAGACGTCTATGCTTTCCAGATATTGGAATATTCTGATATGTTGAATTTGTTTTTGAATTGTATGATCTTGCTTGCTCTAATTTTGGCAAGATTTGATGTTCTATTTGAAATTGTTGTTTTAATCTAAGATGCATGTCTTTAAAAAGTACTCGCTGTGATTCCAGATCAAGTACTTGTTCTGATTTCAATTGTTGACAACCTCCAACTGAGTTATTCTATTGATCACCATGATGACTTCTTCAATTTCAAATGGTTTGTGTATTATCGAACTTGCACCAAAGGACACCAATCTATCATGTGTCTCTTGAGTTATATCTGCAGTCATCATGATAACTCTGGCGTCTGGATCAAATTGTTTTATTTTCTCCAAACCGTAGAATCCATCATAATCTGGCATCAATACATCCAAAAAGACAACATATGGTTTGGTTTTTTGGTATAGTTCTACTGCAGATTTGCCATCATGACCTATTCCAAGAGTGGCAATTCCATGTAATTGTAAATATTCTGTAAATACGGGGGTTATTTCTTTATCATCATCAATTATTATTGTAGTTATTTGTGAGAAAGAATTTTGATTGTTCATGTCAATATTCCCTAGACTGATTTTTTCCAGCCAAGAATTTTTCTAATTTTATTGTAATTTGCTTCAACGATTTGATTTCATCTATTTTAGTGAGACTGTGGGTATTACTCATTAGTATATGAAAGTAGGATAATACTATAAACAGATAGATACGGAACCGATCAAAAGTAAACTTTTTTTCCAATTATATTAATTTCTGTGATTATTTTTTATTACATACAGTTTCTTTATTATATTTCAGTTATATGAAATGATTTGTTAAAAATGAATGACAACTTTCAATAAACTTTGTCATGATTATAATTTTGAAGCAAAACTTGGAATAACATATTAACATACAAGTGCATGTTTAAAAAAATCATTTATTGATAATTTGACTAAATAATATTGTAAAATTATCTACATGATACTTGTTGAGATTTAATTTTTAATAAATATTGAATGCATTCATCAAAATACGCCATATTTAACAAATTACATGTTTTAAAATAATAGTTAAAGAGCATGATGCCAATCAGTTCATATGTATACAATGATTCAAACATCATTTAATGCATCTATGTATTAATAAAGAAGAGTATTAAATTGTAATCAAATGAAAACCCAAATAATGAAAATTGGAAATAATTTATTTATCAAAATACCAAAGCCCATAGAAAAACTATATGAATTAAAATCGAGACAGAATTTACACATAAACGTAGTTGAGAAAAACAATGCGGTTATACTCAATTGTGTGGTATTAAATTTAAATAATGATTTTAAAGACTCAAAATAGGTGGAATTGTATTGGATGAATTTAATATTTAGTATAACTGGGTTCTCAATTTGAGCAAACTGAATTAATACAATATTATTTGCTTAGATTTTTAGTATTACTAGGATCATTTTCTATGGCTTCATGTATTCTCGTGTCTAACAAATCCCCATAATTCTTGTAACAATTCATGAAGCAAAACTTGGCATTTTTCCCATTGTGGTTTTTTGCCACAGTTCATGCAGACGACATACAATCTATGGCATTAGACATATTTTCATATGAAAACAAGTAAACCCATAGAGATTTCTCCAATATTCAAAGGCAGTAAATAAATAAAAAAACAATTAGAATTTCATAAATTGGGTTAGTTTATGATAAAATATACTATCTATGGATAATCAATATGAAGATCAGTCAAATAATCATCAACTGCTTTAAAACGACTTAAAACAATGAATCTATTTCAATGTTGTAGCATATGTTAAAATTACAAGTTTAAGCATATTATTGGTTTCTTTAACTTCTAAATTGAATATTTGCCCCACTCTAAAGTCATATAATTTTACAATTGATTCAGGAACAATCAGTGCATATTCCTTTTTAATTTTAGTTAACTTTATTGTTCGCATTATTTTGTTTACGTTAATATCATATTTTAGTATGGATAAAACATGTATACAAGTATACAAAATAACTATTATTAAATATAAGTAAAGAACAAATAGAATACGAAAAAAACTGCAATAATTTCTGTAAGAGTTGATGCAGATACCAAAAATAAACTAGAGATTGAAAGTGAAATGAAAGGCATGACATTAAATACACTTATTGGACAAATTATTACAAAACACACTAGCTGGGACAGATTTGCAGAAGATATTGGATTTGTATTTGTAACAAAACCATTTTTGAGAGCAATTCTTTCCCATGTTCCAGAGAAGGATATGACAAATATTGCAGTGACAGTTTGTCGAGGTGCAATGAAAGATGCAACAATCTACATGTATGGAGAATTGACTGTGGATACTTTTATAAAATCACTTGACTCGTGGTTGGCAGCTTCTCACATTCCATTTAGACACATCCACGATGATGATGTAAACAAGTATGTAGTTCAGCATGAGCTTGGAAATGTGTTTTCAAGCTATCTCGTAACTGTCATAAATTCAATTTTAAATGAATTTAAGTGTCGTGCAGCTAAACAAGAGATTACAGATCAAAGTGTCTCCTTTGTAATTGATAAAGTATAATTCTGGATAAAAGGAATGGATTTGAAACTATTTTCATATGACATATTTTTATAACACGCCAACCAACTAATAAAATTGATTTCATATGATGAAATTTGTGAAATATTGTTAAGAGTTGATTCCAGTATAAGATATGTTGGAATATTAGATGGAGAGAAAATTACATTTAGAAAACGTACTGGCCTGTACTCTCTTCTTAATACTTCTGAAAATGTAAAATCAGCCACTCATGCCCTTATGCGTTGGCAATCAAGAAGAGTATTTGCAAGAAAGTTTGGGATGCCGCTTTATGCCATGGCAGAATACAAGTTGATTAAAAGAATAACAATGCAGATTAAAGGAAATGTCATACTTTTAGTAAGTACAGATAAAGATGCACCTCATGATAAAATTATCAAAAAACTGTTAAAAATAAAGGAAAAACTGATTACAGAAGAACCGTTAGGGGAAAAGTCGTTAAAAAAATAATCATATAAGATAGTAAACTGAATAAAAAATATGCTAAATAAAAATTTCAGTATTGGAAAAATTGGAATGATTGTTTTAGTAATGTCACTAATTATTCCAGTTAATTCTGTTTATCCTCAAGAATCAAGAACAGTTCAGGTCGAAGTAAATTATACAAATGGAGACAGTGCAGATTTTTATGGAATGAGTCTTGTAATATACCAAGATTATGGTAATATGCCAATCCTAAAAAAAGAGATGGGGAACAATCCAGATTCCATTTCATTGCCAAAAGATCATAAATACAAAATTGAAGTTTATGCAAATGGAATGTATGGAGATGTGGGATATGTAGATTTAAAGAGCAATCAAGAAAAAATAAACATCGACATACCATTATCAGGAGGATTACAATTCAATGTTTTTTACAAAGATGGTCAGACACCAATTAAAGGTGCAACAGTATCAGTAAAATCTCATGATGGAACTCAATGGCGTTTAGGAAAAACAAATGATCAAGGAGACACAATAAGATATTGGATTCAATCAACTACAAAAGATACTGATTATTATATAGCAGATGTATATTTGGGGGAGATTCATTTAACAACTTTAACGCAGATAAAATTATTTCCAGGATTAACAAAAGATCAAAAAATCATTGTTCCAATTCCAGCAGTAGTTGAAGACTTGATTACAGTGTCTCTTTACAAAACAGAATCTGAAAAAATTACAAAACCTGATGGTGATTTCTCAGTTTTACTTAAAGACAATATGGGAAACATTGTAAAAAAATCTCAAATAAACAGTAGAGGCGAGGCATATTTTTCAAGCATTCCATCCAAAGAGTATTCTTTGATTGTTCTCAAAAATGGAGTTGCTGATGCTTCATGGCAGGAGAAAAATGTGGCCATAACAGGGCAAGAAAATATGTTTAGGATGACAAAAATAAATGAACCACCAATAATTCCTGAGGTAATAGAAGACACACATACAGAAGATAATGAACCAATTTCATCATGTGATTGTGTAGCATTTAGATTTGATGGTGTGCAAGATTATTGGTTAAACGATGTACAAATTGCATATGTCAATACATTTGTAGAAAAAAACATTCCATTAACAGTAGCGATAATAGCAGATTCATTTGGAAATGATCAAAAGATCACAAATGTAATAAAAGATGCAACAAGCAAAAACAAACTGGAAATTGCTAGTCAAGGAATTGGAAATGCACCATTTACTGATTTTTCTAAAGAAGAACAAGATAATTTGTTAAAGCAATCAATAGTGGAGATTTTAGATAGTACAGGGATAAGACCGCAAATTTTTGTACCTCCACAAAACAAATACAACGATGATACAAAACAGGCACTAATAGAAAACAAATTCACACACCTTAGTGGCAATGTTTTATCAGAAGAGGCATCACCATTTCCATTAGAAGGAGAAACACTGTACAAATTTCCAGAAACGGCAACTACTGGAAAATATGACATTGAGCAAAATCTGTTCACAGGATTATCCAGTAATAATACATATGCAGATACAATAAGTTCACTTGAAAGATATGGATTTGCAGTAATTGCATCCCATCCACAAGAATTTGCAACAATTCAAAATGGAACTTATACAAATCAAATAAATAAAGAACAAATTAATGAATTAGAATTATTAATTCAAAAATTACAATCAGATAGAATAAGAATTGTAAGTATTGACAAAATTAATCTGGATTCAACAACAATTATTCCTCAGTGGATAAAGAATAATGCTGGATGGTGGGCAAATGGACAAATTGACGATACATCTTTTGTGCAAGGCATACAGTATTTAATTCAAAAAGAAATAATGAAAATCCCAAGGACAGCCAATGTACCAGATGCTGAAAATAAAGAAATTCCTCAGTGGATAAAGAATAATGCTGGATGGTGGGCAAATGGACAGATCACAGATTCAGATTTTGTTAGCGGGATTGAGTATCTAGTGAGTCACAAGATAATTACATATTAACTACTTTGAAGTTTTTGCTAGTTTTCCATCGTCCTTCTTCAAGTTTGAATTTATTTTCACATTTTAGACATAGATAATATGTAGAGATTTCTGGAAAGAATTCAGAGCAATTATTACAAATGTAATGATTTTGCATTAATCTATAATCAACGCCAAGTGCTTTTATCTCTTTGTCGCAGTTTGGACACTTATCGTTGTTATAGGTAGATTCTTCGGAAATGTTTCCACAGTCATAATGTTCAACAAGTTTTCCCAATCTGAAATTAGAACTTTTACAAGAAGGGCAGTAAAATACCTGAGTCACTTTAACAGAATCGCATAGATTACAAGCAATTTCTTTTTTATCACCTAGTGAAATGATCTTGCCTTGTTTTTCAAGTTCGTTCAGATGTAAAGTTATTGCTTCGTCAGAAAAACCAATTAATTGTTCTATAAAATTAAAACTGATTTGCTTTGCAGATTTCAGGATAAAATCAATATGTTCATGTAGATTTGTTTTTGCTTTTTCGATATTTTCGTTTAGCAGTTTGACTTGATCAAATTCGTTTTGAAAAAAAGAATTCTCCTTTTCAATAGTTTCAAAAATAGATTTAAGATTTTCAAAACGAATTGGTTTTTCTAAATACTGGTATACTCCTAATCTGATTAATTCCTTGATTCCCTCATCATCTTTTTCAGTGGCAGTTTCCAAGACAACACGTGCATTTGGTTGAATTTCAAGCATCTTGGTCAGAATTGAACGTGCATCCATATCCGGAAGCATATAATCAAGTAAAACTATTGGATGTTTTTTCAAAGATACAAGTTCTTTGAATGTCTTAATAGCCGTTAAACCATTAATGCAAGTATAAATCTGTGTATAGCCTAATTTTTCAAGATAATTTTTTAATAGCATGCCTATTGCAGGACTGTCCTCAACAATCAAAACATCATCTTTTGAAGTCATTGATGTTCACTATTTAACGTAGAATAAAAATTCCATGGATAACATCAATCATTAATTCAATTTAATGAAAGCAAGTCACAAAAATTGTTTATAAAATGATCAACTATTTAGAATAATGATTATAGATAAATCTTGAACAGTTTTTAATATTAGGAATATTATTCTCCTTTGGAATTCCTCTATTAAATACAGTTACAGCTCAAATAGACCCAATTAACGATATTGAATTTATACAAACTGGAAAGTTATTTACAGAGAAAAAAGAATTCATCATTAGCAACGAAATAAATATTAGAGAATTTTTTGACGGAAAAATAGTCAGAATAACAGAGTATACAGTTGAAGGTTACCCATACATAACATATTCAAAAATAAATGATTCCCAAATCACAACGCATGGAAAAATTTTTACAGATAATAAATTTTTATCATTGATTTTTGATCAACAAATATCTCAAATTGAAAAAACTGAAAAGAGAGAAAAATTAAACGACATGTCTATTCTTATGCAATATACCGAAAGATTGTATTCAGGTCAAACCGCAAAAATAGACATAAGAATATTTGATGTTAATCAAAATAAATTAAAAGAGTTTAATCAAAATTATGGATATATTCCAAATACAAATATCAAAATAACAGTTTTGGATAAGAACGGACAAATATTTTCATCATCGGATGGAATTACAAATGAGAGAGGATTTTACAATACTGGATTTTTTATTCCAAAAAATAGCCAAAGTGGAACTTTTACTGTTATTATTAATGCTGAAAATGACAATTCCAAATTATCAGAAACAATACAAATTTTTAATTTGGGAGAAGTACCAGATCATGATTCACCATAATACGGTACAAAAGACTAAATGTCTCAAAAAATTTCAATAATTATTGATTCATGTTCAATCTTTAGCGATAGGTGCAGGGATTGTATCAGTTGTAATAATTGGAGCGTTTTTGGCATTTGACATGTTTAATGATGAGCAAGAACTTACAATAGAACCAACACCTATAATTCAAGAGTCAGGTCCTGCAAAAGTTACAGCAGTAACATTTATGGAAAATGGTTCACCAATTCTAGGAGATCCTAATGCCCCGATAACATTAATAGAATTTGGCGACTATCAGTGTTTTTTCTGTAATAAATTCTTCCATGAAACAGAAGATGACATTTTCAAAAACTATGTAGAAACAGGTAAAGTCAAAGTGATTTTTAAGGACTATACAATTATCGGAGCAGATTCAGTTGCTGCAGCTCATGCGGCTCATTGTGCAGATGATCAAGGAAAGTTTTGGGAATATCATGATACATTGTATGATCATTGGACAGGTGAAAATAACGGATGGGCATCCTCTGAGAATTTACTTCAATTTGCAGTAGACATAGGACTGAATATTGATGAATTCTCTAATTGTATGCTAGATTCAAAACACACTCCAATTATCGTAAATAGCAACCAGGATGCAAAAGACTTGGGATTAACAGGAACTCCTGCATTTTTTATTATTGGTCCTGATAACAAAGTAACAAAGATCGGAGGAGCTCAGCCATATGATGTTTTTGAAAGAATTTTCAATTCAGAGTTGGAAAAATAGAAAAAAGACAGATTATTTAGCAAAAAGTATATAAAAAATTGTAAAAACTCCCTAACAAGTAAGATAGAATTAGCTCAATATCCTTATATGAGTATAGACGGAGGCAAGCTAAGATGGCAGCTGGAATAGACGATATTACAATTTACATACCAAGATTATACGTAGATGCAGCTGATTTTGCAAAAGCCAGGGGACTAGATCCTGAAAAACTCCAAAAAGGTTTGGGAGTATCTCAGATGGCAATTGTAGATACTAATCAAGACCCAGCATGTCTTGCAGCAAATGCATGTCTTCAGATTATGCAAAAAAACAAGTTATCTCCAGAAGACATTGGAAGATTGTATGTATCCACCGAGTCTTCATTTGATGAATCAAAGGCAATGAATTCTTATGTCATTGGAATGTTAGAACAGGTTTACGGTCAAGGTGCTTTTGAGCATTGTGGTGGAGTAGAGACAAAATTTGCTTGTGTTAGTGGGTCTTATGCACTTTATGATAATACTAATTGGATTAGAGCAGGAGAAGCAGAAGGAAAACATGCACTAGTTGTAGTATCAGATATTGCAAAATATGATATGGGTTCTAGTGGAGAGATGACACAGGGAGCTGGTGCCGTAGTGATGTTGCTCAATGATGAGCCAAGGCTACTGGCATTTGATCCTAAAGTAACGGCAACATCAATTAAAGATGAATATGATTTTTACAGACCATTTGGAAAAGAAACACCAATTGTACACGGTCAGTACTCTAATCTTTTGTATATGATTCAGGTGAGAAAAGCACTTGAAATTTACAAGAAAAAAGCTCTAGCATCAGGATTAATGAAGTTAGAGCCAGGTGAAACAATACTGGACCATATGGATTATCTTAACATGCACTTACCATACAGTAACATGGGCAAAAAGGCTCTTGCATATCTGGTAAGACATGAATGGCGCCAACTTCCTAGATGGAAAAAAATAATCCAAGAGATTGGCATACCAGAGCCAGTACCAAAGGATCCACGTGGAACAATCGAATCAGTATTAGGAGACGAAGAATTTATGGCAAAAGATCATGAATTTACAAAATTATTTACAAAGACAATAGAGTTTCAAGAAGTGTATGAAGCAAAACTTGCAAGTTCATTAATTGCATCAAAGATGATTGGAAATCTGTACACAGCGTCATTATATCTTGGATTTAGAAGCTGTCTTGAATTTGAGTATCAAAAGGGAATTGATTTGAATGGAAAACGTGTGGGATTTGGCTCATATGGAAGTGGAAGTAGTGCCATGGTGTTTAGTGGTACAATTCAACCTCAATACGAAGAAATTGTAAAAAATATGAATTTAGAAGCAGAGCTTGCTCCAAGAAGGAAACTTACACTGCAAGAATATGAAACATTACATGAAAATAAGCTCTCGCCAGAAGAACCAATGCTTCATACAAAAAGAGAATTTGTCTTAGTGGATATCAATACCACTGTTGAATCAAGAGGCGAAAGACGATACATATTCAACGAATAATGCAAGAAGACCCAAATTCAATCAAAGATTTTCTATTTGATTATTTAAAAAAATCAGAAAAAAGAATTCAAGGACTAGTATTACAGTCAAAATTTACTGAAATAATTGACGATGTTTTAGAAAATTGTTATGATAAAGTAATTTCGATGGGAGAAAAAGAAGAGAGTTTAGGAATTTTAGCCACTGGATTACTGCACTATCTTTTAACAAATGCACTAGTATCTAGTCAAAGAAAAATAGACTATAATGGAATACAAATAGACATCATCATACCAGATTTAAAAACACTTGAAATCGATCCAAAAAAAACTTTGATAATATGCATACCAAAAACTATTGATAAAACCATCATAGAGCAAAGATTGGTGCAATTGCAAAAAATTCAACCCATTAAAGACAATATTTGGCTGGTAATTACAAAGAAATTAGATGTTCAAACCAAAACATATGTTATTGAAAAGAAAAATGCATCATTTTCAAAAATAATTTACGATATTGGACAATTTGTAAATGTTCAAGGTCAAAACAAATTCAAAATATTACGTATTTGAAAATTAACTTGTCAGAGATTTAAAATCAATATTTTTTTTGAAAACATGATAAAGTGATGTATCACTCATATCATCGATAAATGGTATAGAGCCCAATACTGGAATGTTTGTCAAATTTTCTAAATCTCGTTTTAGTTCGTTTACATTATATCCATTGGCATCAAAATTATTAATCACGATTCCCTTAACTGGAATTTTGTATTTTTCACACATCTTACAAGTCATTACAGTGTGATTGACAGTTCCAACTTTTGTTCTGGTAACAATTATTGTAGGTAATTTCATATCTTTGATCAAGTTAGTTACAAAGTAATCTTGAAGAATAGGAGTCATTATACCACCCATTCCTTCAACTAGCGTCATTGAATGTAGTTTTGATAATTTTTTGAATCTGTTTAAGATCAGTTTAATGTTTGGTTTTATTTTCAAATTTTTTAGTGCAGTATAAGGTGATGCAGCAATTGGGAAAAATTGTGGATTTAGTAACATTTCAGGATCATTTACTTGTGCAGCATTTGCCAAAATTTCAACATCTTCAGATTTAAATCCAGTTTTTTGTGCAGTTCCTGCAGCAAAAGGTTTCATCACCCCTACATCAATACCCATCTTTCGAAGAGTGACTGCAAGACCAGCTGCAACATATGTTTTTCCCACATCAGTGTCAGTTCCTGTGATAAATAGTGAATTCAACAATAATCTAAGGAATTATTGCGAAATAAATTCTAATCTCTATTTGTTTCTTAAATCATTAAGAGCATACAAAATTTAGAACAAACTCCATGCCCTTTATCCCACTCAACAAATTCAATTAGAACTCTTTCAAAAAAATATCATGGGGCATTTGAATTAATCAAAACAATATGTCATATTATTGATTTTAAATTTTGGTAGTTTTGACAACAATTGTATTTTAGACAAGAGAATAGGCATGTTATTACAAATTATTGTTTGTGTGACTAAAATCATCCATACATGGGTATGTATCCTAGAGAAACTAACTATAATCATGCAAGAAAAAACACTGGCATTATTGAAACAGGACATTCTTACGTATTGGGCTGATTTGGAAAAGGGAGATTTTGAAGATGTTAGTTTCTTAAAAGAGCTTAATGCGTGTATTGGGTATTACAACGAGTATAAGCGTGGACAAGCAATAAAAGCAACAGAAAAATGAAGACAGAAATATGTTTTGATTGTTACATAATAATGGAAAAAAGAGAAGATAACAAAGAGGATAATTACAGAGTATTTTGGATTTGTGAATCATGTAGTAAGAGAAAATACGATGAACAGGATCAATTAAAGATAAACTAACTCGTGATTATATCGTGAATTTCTTAATATACTTGGTTTAACATATAGTAATTATGAAATATTGTCATGATTGTTTAACTCCAATTAATCGTAATTCACCAGAGGAGTACTGTAGTTTCTGTAAGAGAGATAGAGATAACAAAAAAATCATCAATCCGACTACATAATTTCTTTTTAAAAATATCATAAAGACATGATAAATTATTTCAAAAATTATTTTATAGATCATTATAAAACAGGATTTTAAGGATTTTTACAATATAAAAGAAACATCTTGAAAATATAGTTTAACAATATATCTAACTAACTACAATAATAATATATGAAAAATAAAAGCTCAGATAATGATGCAAATAAAGAATTCCATCCTAGACCAACTATACGTGCAAGTAAAACAATTACAGGAAATTTACCAAATGTGGAACTGTATGATAATGATGCATTAAATGAACAAAAAATACAAAGAAATGAGAAATCATCCGAGCCATCAAAGCACATGAACTTGATGTTTCCTTGGGATTTGTATGCCAAGATGGTAGAATATTCAAACAAAAGTGGAATGACAGTTACAGACATAACAATTACAGCATTAAAGCAATATTTACTTGAAAAAACAACTCAAAATCAGGAAATGGAAAAATTAAAAGAAAAAGTAGTAGAGTTAGAAAAAGACCGCTCGGGAGGAGAACATGAATTTAACAATTTAGAGAAAACAATAAGAAATATAGTTCAAGAAGATTCTAAAATATAGATTTTAATTTCTTAAATTTGTACAAAAAAAGCAGAAATAATAATCAAATTATGATCACTGCCTCAATCATTATTTCTGAGATTATGGGTTCCAATGACAATCACAATTACAACCTTTTGTACATTTCATTCTTTTACAGTCAGAACAAATTTTTCGTCTCCAAGATATAACCATTATTCACAATTATACTAATACATTCAACCTAATTAAACACAGTATAGAATTTCAGATGCGCTTTGCACTATATTCCAATATGGTTTTTTACATTTAGATTTTTTACAGAATAATTAAAACAAATTTCAGTGGGTTAATTGGATGTAACAATATAGCCATTAGCATCAAGTATGTTGCCACAAATCTGACATTCCCAATTAACATTGGGAATTATCTGATCATTATTTGTAATCTTTGAAGTATTACAGACTTTACATCGCATTGCCATTATTTCATACTCCATGAATTTACAATACTAGTCATAAGCCATTAAATTTTTTTCTTCAAGCATGCTATGAATTTGATGAACGGAACGATGAATATCTTTTTCAAGTTTAGCACCAACACACACTAATTTACCTGATGCAAAAATTAGAATCACAGTTTTAGGATCTAACATTCTATGTATTAATCCTGGAAATTGCTCTGGCTCATACATGCTTCTAGGAAGGGTTCTGGCTGCTTGTTCCAAATTAACTCTACCTCCAAGATTAATGGATGAGACGATATTTTGTATTGTAACTATTGCGTCATTTTTAATTTTTATTTTACCCTTTCTCAATATTTCCACTACTTTGGACACTGCAGTTTCTGCTAATTCTTGTGATTTGGCACCAGTGCACACCATCTTTCCTGAGCTAAAAAGCAATGTGGCAGTTTTTGGATTTTTAAGTCTGAAAACAGCTCCTGGGAATTGGTCTGGATGATACTCTACGTCTGGAAATTTTTTTGTTATATCTAAAAGATCCAACCTTTGATCTATTGTTGCAGACGCTACAACATTCACTATTGCAATTAAAGGTCTGGTTTGTGTCATGTTTTTATTATTTTTCTAACCTACAGAGCTATATCTTGATCTAATCTTAAACCCTTGTACCTATTTCTTATTGTAACTTCAGTCACACTTGCAGCTTCGGCAATATCGCGCTGAGTCATATTTTCACCATTTTTCACACATGACAAATATAGTGCAGCTGCTGCAAGACCCATTGGATCTTTACCAGCTGATTCTTCATGTTCTTGAGCTGTTTTGAGTACTTTAACTGCATAACGTTTTGTCTTTTCTGTAATCCCAAGCTTGCTTGCAATTCTTGCAACACATTGAATTGGATCAACTACAGGCATCTTTAGGTCTAGTTCTCTATGTAACAATCGATAACATCGGGCAATGTCTTTTTTCTTAATGTTACCTGCATCTGAAACATCTTTTAGTGTTCTAGGAGTTTCCGTATCTCTACATGCAGCATAAAGCGCAGATGCAATTAATGCTGAAATTGAACGCCCTCTTACAAGACCTTTCTCCAATGCTTTACGATAAATGTATGCTGCCTTTTCCATTACAGCGTCAGAAAGTGCAAGTTTATCTTTTAGTCTGTTTAATTCACTTAATGCCTGTCTAAGATTTCTATCTGCAGATGCATGAACTTTACTTCTACTGTCCCATGTTCTCAGTCTTTCAATAGTGCTTTTCATGGCAGATGTAAGTGGTTTTCCAGATGAGTCGCGATTTATTGGATTAATGATTGTAGCAAGTCCTCTATCATGTATGGTAAGTGATGTTGGAGCACCTGTTCTAGTTGGATCCGTGCCACCTTCTTTTGAAAATGATCTCCATTCTGGTCCAGAGTCGGATAATACCTCAGAAATAACATACCCACATTTTCCACAAAATCTTTCTCCCGTTACATTATCTGTTAACATGCCATTTTTTCCACAACGTCCACAGATAGTATCTGCATTGATAATTTGTAAAACCAAAGATAAGATCAATATTACTCAGTTTGTTTCCTATAAGAACCGGCTTATTTCATAATTTTTCATTGAAATACTCAAAATGTCAAGCATTACAGAGCAGGCTATACCGTATTTTGTAGTGATTTTCACTGCAAAAAATTAGGGTCAAATTCAGATGCAAAGAAACTCACAGATCAGTGATTTTAAAATCTATAATCAGATAAAATCACTATTTCACTAAAACCCTACATTAATACATGTTCAGTATTACAAGGAGTATGAAACAGAGTAATTGTACAAAATGCAAAGTCTGGATAAGTGAAAGACAAGACAAATATCATAATCATAATTGTGCAGATTGTTCAGAGAATTTTTGGTCATTAGGATGAAAGGATTATGTCATCTCTGTCATTCAAGTAATGTCGAAATAATGATAGATTCAGATAAAATTCCAATTTGTAAAATATGTAGAGAACGTCTTGGTTTGATTTAACACGATATGTTCCCAAGAAATTCATCAGTTTCATAAAATATGTGATATAAAAAATTGTTAGTAGATACAACATCATAAACTTTAAGTTCACACAAGATATAGAAAAATATGGGATTATTGAATAGTTTACGCAAGTATTGTATTATGAAAAAAGTTAGAGATAGCGCAAATGATTCTGAAAAAAAGAAACTAGAGCAAGAAGAAATGAGAGAAGAATCACATCAGCTTGATCTTAAAGAAAACTATGAACAAGATGAAGAGTTTGATGAGTCTAAAGATTAATTTTCAAGCATATCAAATAAGCAAATAGATATAGAAAAAACATATTTGGATTAGATACAATATCCCATAAGTTCTTCGTATACAATATAAGAAAACTAAAATTTCTTTTAGTACATATCGTTTAATTATTAAGATCAATTAGAATTACAAAGAGCGTTTGAAAAAGAAGAGTTTTGTTTGGCATCCAAATACACAGATGAGAGAATGGGATTCATTTAATGAGATTGTCAAGGCCAAAGGAATGTGGATCACAGATTCTGATGGGAATAGTCTTTTGGATGGAGTTGCATCAATGTGGTGTAATGTATGGGGTCATTCCAAACCTGAATTAGTCAATGCAATTACAAAACAAAGCAAGAAACTCCAACATTCATCTATGTTTAATTTAACAAATCAGCCTGCAGAAAAACTTGCAGAGAGCCTGGTAAAAATATCACCTGGAATGCACAGAGTGTTTTATTCTGATAACGGTTCTTCTGCAATGGAAATTGCATTCAAGCTAGCATTGCAATATTGGAATAACATTGGAGATAAAAAGAAAACAAAGATTGCGGCATTAGAAAACGGTTATCATGGGGATACGTTTGGTGCGATGTCTGTAGGTTATGTTCCAGAATTTTTTGGTAAATTCAAAAAACAGTTATTTCCAACAATACAAACTCCAGTACCAAACAAGTATAGAATTCCAAATGGATACAGTTATTTTGATTATCAGAATTTTTGCATAGACAAAATTGAAAAACAATTTTCCAAAGATGATAAAATTGCAGCATTTGTCATGGAAAGTGGAGCACAAGTTGCAGGAGGAGTAAACATATTTCCAAAAGGATTTCAAAGAAAGATAGGCAAACTATGTAAAAAATACAACGTGTTGCTAGTATTAGATGAAATAGCAACAGGTTTTGGACGTTTAGGTTCTATGATACAATATACAGAACAAAAAAGCATTCCAGATATTGTAGCATATGGAAAAATGTTAACCGGTGGATATCTGACTATGGCTGCAACTTTGACAAATAAAAAAATTTATGATTCATTTTTAGGTGAATTTAATGATTGGAAGCATCTCTTTCATGGACATACGTTTACTGGAAATCCGATATCTGCTGCAGTTGCAAATGAAAATCTAAAACTATATCAAAAAAACAATTTGATCAAAAAAATTCAAAAAACATCAAAAGTTTTTGAAAAATATTATGATGAAATAACAAAGATAGATACGGTAGGAGACATTAGACACAAGGGAATGCTTATGGGAATAGAGCTAGTCAAAGATAAAAAGAAAAAAACACCAATCAATCCTAAAAAATCAATAAACAAAATTTTCTTTGAAGCAGGAAAAAAGCATGGAATTTACCTTCGTACATTAGGCAATATTGTCATGCTTGTACCACCATTGGCAATATCTGAAGAAGAGTTGGATTTACTATTAAACAGAACAATAGACACCATCAAATCAGCACAAAATCAAATAATATAGCTTAATCAATTACAAATCGTACTAGATCACCCCATTGAATCAATTTTACAGGATAAAAGCAGCAAAAGAATTTACAGAATCATACGCATAAACTATGATTTTCATGCCACTAATCTTTTTTAATGTAATTTTAGGCAAAATATCATGAGTGAGATGTCGGAATTTATCAAAGAATGTCAAGAAAAAGTATTTTCAGGAATTGGAATATCAAGTGATGATGCTGAAAAACTGTTTAACATATCAGAACAAAACATCAAAGAATTAGCTAGCGCAGCAAATCAGATCACTAGAGATTTTAATGGAAATAAAGTAGATGTAGAACAATTAAACAATATTAAAAAAAATGCATGTAGTGAAGATTGTTCATTTTGTGGTCAATCTGCATTTTTTGATACTAGAATTGAAACATACCAGTTACCAACAGCAGAAGAAGTTGTGAGTAAAGCAAGTAAAGCAAAAAAAGAAGGGGCAGAATCATACTGTCTTGTTGCAGCATGGAGAGAGCCATCCCCTAAAGACTTTGACAAAGTTTGTAATATTATCAGAGAAATTAACAACAAAGTAGGAATTAATGTAGAGTGCAGTCTAGGATTTCTCACACCAGAACAAGCAAAGAAACTCAAAGAACTTGATGTGAAAAGATATAATCACAATTTGGAAACTTCAAAATCAAAATTCTCAGAGATTTGCACTACACACACATATGATGACAGATTAAAAACACTACAAATTGCACGTGATGCAGGATTAGAATTGTGCACTGGTGGAATTATTGGATTGGGAGAAACAAGAAAACAAAGAATGGAATTGGCATTGGAATTAGCTGCACTTTATCCTGAAGAAATTACCATAAACATACTGGTTCCGATTCCTGGGACCCCATTAGAATTGCAAACAAAAATAGAAAATTCTGAGATTGTAAGAATGTTTTCAGTGATCAGATTTCTGTTACCAGAGTCGGTGATAAAAATTTCAGGCGGAAGAGAAGCAAATCTTGATGATTCAGGTGAAGAATTATTGCAAAGCGGGGCAAATGGTATAATCACATCAGGTTATCTTACAATGGGTGGAAATGACTCTGAAAAAGATTTGAAAATGATAAAGAAGATAGGACTAGAAGCCTAACAATAATTTTCATATTGGATATATGCAATAAAAATTGTAATTGTATGTCACACACATTAGATTTTGTTATAATGGAATCTGAATTTATGGTTCTAAGACCTTAACATGGGATTTTTTCTTTCTTTGAAATTTCAATTTTTTTATTGCTAACTCTAATTCCACAATATTTCTTTGGTCTTCTAACATCCTTTCTACGTTATTATCCAAGTCTGATATTTCATATGTTATGAAGATTTAAGATTTACCGTAAATCTTGAGCCTATTTACTTATGTGTCTTGTAAACAATAGAATATCCATAATTATCATGTCTTGAAAAAATAAGAAAAGAATTTACGCATGACTAATTTCAATTTAAAATAGTCTTGAATCATAAACTAAATTTTGTTGATTTGGAATTAGAACAAATAAAACAAGATAATCTTTACAGAAAATTAAGATATGGCAAATCAAATCAAGGATACATTACAATCAATGGAAAAAAATTACTAAACCTTTGTTCAAATGATTATTTGGGAATACCAGTTACAAAAATAAAAATAAAACAAATGCAATCAAGCTCAAGATTAGTTTCAGGAAATGACGAATCATATAAAATACTAGAAAAAAAACTTGCAAAACACAAATCACAACAAACTAGCTTGATTTATCCTACTGGGTATATGGCAAATTTAGGTTCGATTACTGCAATTGCAAAAAAAGGAGATTTAATTTTAAGTGATGAATTAAATCATGCAAGTATAATTGAATCATGCAAGCTTGCAGGAGCAAAAGTTTCAATTTACAAACATAATGACATGGAGGATTTAAATAAAAAACTCCAACAAAAAGGTAAAAACAAATTTGTTATCACAGAAGGAATATTTAGCATGGATGGGGATTTCTCAAAACTAAAAGAGATCACAGAAATTGCAGAAAAATCAAAAGCGATCACCATACTTGATGATGCACATGGAGATTTTGTTGTTGGAATAGATGGGAAGGGAACTCCAAATTACTTTAATGTCACAAAAAAAATTGATTTGTACATTAGCAGTCTAAGTAAAGGGCTAGGATCATTTGGTGGATATGTGTCATCACAAAGTAATGTAATAGACTTGTGCATAAACAAATCAAAATCTTTTATTTATACTTCAGCGCTGCCATCATTTTTAGTTGAATATTCATTGAAAAGATTTGAATCAAATAGAGAAAAACAAAGAAAAAAACTAGAAAACAATACAAACCTACTTTCTAAAGGTTTGAGACAAATAGGTTATCAAATTGATTCAAAAACACACATCATTCCAATTATTGTCGGTAAAGAAAAAACAGCAATGGATTTTGGAGAATTTCTCTTTGAAAAAGGAGTATTTGTCCAACCCATAAGATACCCAACTGTTCCTAAAAACAAAGCAAGATTACGAATATCAGTTACCGCTTGGTTATCTAGTAAAGATATCGATGTCACATTGGCTATTTTTGAGCAAGCTGCTAAAAAATTCAAGATATAAATTCAAAATGAGCAATTATGAGCAAAAATTAGAAACAATAAAAGTAAACAAATGTAATTAAAACAAAAAGAGGATCATATCAATAATAATTTTGGCGTTAATTTTTGACTATATTTAGAATGTATAGACAAACATTATTCATTATCTAAACGCATCAAAGCCGCCAATAGCTGGAGATCCAATAAAAATAGAAAATGCAACAATAATGCCTAAAACAATACCCACGATAACAAAACGCTTGTTCATACTACAAACAATTCTAACCTAGATAAAAATGAAATGTCTTTACATCAGACAAGATTTGGAACAATCTTTTAAAAGAAAAATTCACATTTTAACTCATGGCAGATATCACAATATTTGTAGCAGTAATTGCTGGCCTAGGATCATTTGTTGCTCCATGCATACTTCCAATGATTCCAGCTTTTCTTGCATACATATCAGGCACTACAGTGACAGAACTTGGTTCTAAAAATTGGTCTGTCATATCAATTGACAGAACAGGTATAATCCTAAATACAATATTTTTTGTGCTAGGGTTTTCAGTAGTATTTTCAGCTCTGGGGGTTTTGATTAATAGTGTTCTATCTAGTGCAGCTGGGGACATATTACAAAGTCTAAACTATATCGGAGGAATAATCATCATATCATTTGGAATATTTTTGTTATTATCAACAAAGATTAGAACTCTAAATGTAGAAAAGAAATTTTTCCCAAAAAGAAAAAAATCAAGTTATCCATTATCTTTTGTATTTGGTCTAGCTTTTGCAGCTGGATGGACTCCATGTGTGGGACCTATACTTGGAACAATTCTAACTTTGGCGGCAACTGCTCCATCAGTATCATTTCATTTGTTACTGGCGTATTCTTTAGGATTGGGGATTCCATTTGTTATAATGGGGGTATTTTTCTCAAGGGCTACAAGAATAATTCAAGCAATGAGTAAGCATCTAAAATATTACAATTTGATATTAGGCGGATTTATCATAATTTTGGGAATTCTTGTATTTACAAATCAGCTTGCATACATTGCAAATTTTCCACTTTTAAATGAGCTGGTGTTAGCAGGGTAATCATATGAAATCAGAAATAAAGACTCCATTAATTTTAGGAATGACAATTATATCTGCAGTGATAGGACTCAGTATATTTTTATCATCTCTGGAATCACAAGTTTCAGAATTCAAAAATGAAGACAATCAAACAAATATTGTAACTAATGAAAATAAAATAAATAAATCAGAATTCAAAAAAGCTCCAAAATTAGTTGGGATATCAGAATACATCAACACATTACCTGATGAATTGCAAGCAAAAATTGATCAAAGTGTGGTATTATATGACATATGGACTTATAGCTGTATCAACTGTATTCGTACTTTACCTTTTATTACATCGTGGGATGAAAAGTATGCTGATGAAGGCTTGTTAATAATTGGCATTCATTCTCCAGAATTTGAATTTGAAAAAGACATTACAAATGTAAAAAGTGCTGTAGCAAAATATGGCATAAAATATCCCGTGGTGCTGGATAATGAAAAGAAGACATGGAAAGCATTTGAGAATAATTATTGGCCTCGCAAGTATATTGCAGATCACGAAGGATACATCAGATATGATCACATTGGGGAAGGAGGATATCAAGAAACTGAGAAAGTAATTCAAAAATTACTCAAAGAAAGATCTGACTCTATTGGAATGGAAATGACACTAGATGAAGAACTAGTACAAATAAAAGAATTTGAGCATTCTTGGATTAGGACACCTGAATTGTATTTCGGATATAATTTTGCCACTGGAAGAAATCAAATTGGAAATCCAGAGGGATTCAGACCAAATCAAGATGTGACATATTCTATCCCAGAATCGACACAACTCCATTATTTTTATCTTGATGGAACATGGAAAAATTTGGAAGGAAGTATGAAGTTAGTGTCTAATTCAGGCGCTATTATTCTTCCATACAGTGGAAAAGAGGTCAATATTGTAACTGCTGGTGAAGCTAATCTAAGAATTAACATCGATGATATGATTATTGATCCTTCAATATATGGAAAAGATGTAGTTGATGGACAAGTGCACGTACATGAACCAGGATTGTATAACATTGTCCAGACAGATACGCCTGAAGAACATACTCTAGAAATATTTGTAGAAACTCCAGGATTTCAGATATACACATTTACTTTTGGCTAACATGTAACCAAACCCCCATGTTACTGTGGTTACATGTATGCTAGGGACAAATTCATTTAAAACAAAATTTCACATCATTAATGAGGAAATAAGGATTTGATAAGTAACTCGTGGAATAAAGCAGAAGGAGAAAGTATTTCTCAAAAAGTAATGAGTAGAGTAAAACCAGACATTCCATTAAAAACAAGAATTGAAGAGGCACAAAGAAAATTACAATTTCAAATTAACAAATTAGAAGGAATTACAGAAAAGTTACAAATTAAACATGATGGAATTTTTGAAAAAGTGGTTAATGCTCAAAAGTCACACAATAATGCATATGCTCAAGCATATGCAAATGAATTGGTTCAGGTCAGAAAGATGAAAAACATGGTAAGCGGAGCAAAACTCTCAATGGAACAAATTCAATTAAGACTCAATACAGTATCAGAACTTGGAGATGTTGTAGTAACACTTAGTCCATGCATGTCAATAATTAAGGGATTAAGTCCATCACTTAGTGGAATAATGCCAGAAGCAACAACATCTATGCAAGATTTATCACAAATATTAGGAGATGTAATGATGGGCTCTTCAATTGAAGGAAGTAATTTGTTAAACACAGGAAGTGTTACTAGTGCAGATACACTAGCAATTCTTGAAGAAGCACATTCAGTAATTGCAGGACAAACAAAATCATCAATACCAGACATTCCAGAGAATCTAAAACACGAAATTATTCAGAGAAGAACATCAGATGTTTTAATTTAAGATCTTACTTTATTTTCTTTTTACTTTTTTGAATTAAAATTTTTTTAATTCTAGATATTGTAGGATAACTGTACCCTCTACGTCGGTAATTGGCAATCATCATTTTCCAATTTTTTAATCTCCATTGAGCTTGCTCAGATGTAACAGAATGAACTTCTTTTTGAATAATACTTTTTCTTCCAACTTTTAGTGTACCAGCATCTTTTGCAGACCATCGATTTTTGGCAAACTTGAGACCAGAGAGAATATCATCAAGGGGCATTTCCTTAAGATACTCTCGTAGTTTTTTTAGCTCAGATTCAGTAGGTTGTTGGGATATTTGAAATTCAATTACAGGTTTTTGCATGAAATTATTAGAAACTAATGGTTTAAGAAATTCTTGCTGAATCAGATTTAACTAAAACAGGAAATAAATGAAGAGTAATTCTATTGAAAGATGCTTAGCAGTCAAGTAATGCAAAGCTAGAATTTTTACAAATTTCCATATATATCGCAAATCCAAAAATCAGTGCTCCAAATACTGCCAATGGAATTATGATGAAAATTTTTGTCTTTAGACCCATATTGTAGATTAAACATATTCATATAAAATTGTCACCGATTTAATCAATTATTATGGTAAACGTTCCTTTGGTTTTTGGATTTTGTAATAATGTTATCATCTCTCGAGGAATAAGATCAGATGCTTTATTGCATTTTACAGCTAATGTTCTTGGACATACAAAACCACTTTTTCTAATTACAATATCTCCCATATGAGTAAGAACAAGATTCTCATTACCTCTACCCTCAACATTAAATTCATGTTTACCTACTTTGATTGAAAATAATACTTTAGAATTTGGATTTTGCAATTTTTTTTTAAATGAAGACGGTAAATCAGCACAGCTTGCTGAGGCATTAACTCCAATAATACAATCACCACTTGGAGTAAGATGAGATTCTTTTGTGATTTCAATTGTTTTCTGATGATTTGATCTAATATTTTCATGACCAGAAAATTGAATTTCAAATCTCACGGCAGTATAAATAGCCAGACTCAAATTAAACTTTCTTGGATTTGGTTTTATTGAGAAAGCACTGTTGTTCTATTGAAATGAAACACTAGATTAAAGCACAATTTTTATGGAAAAAAGCAACCATCTATTTAATTTAATCAGAAAACAAAAATGACTTTTGTTAAAATACCATGATCTACAGTATTGAAGATTGAGCCTGATCTATTATCGTACATAAATTTTAGCAAAGGCAAGTAACGCTTTAATTAAACTTTCAAAGCATTGAAATCAAATGCTTCCTGCACAACAAGGTTACGATAGAGCAATCACGGTATTTTCACCAGATGGTAGACTTTACCAAGTGGAATATGCCATTGAAACTGTAAGAAGAGGAACAATTGCAGTTGGAATAAAATCCAAAGAAGGGATTGTAATTGCAGTGGAAGAAAAACCAAGAAAATTACAGATAACAGATATTGCTCAAAAAATATTTCAAATTGATGATCATGTAGGAGTGGCTGCTGCAGGATATATTCCAGATGCCAGAAGTCAAGTAGATAATGCAAGGTTCTTTTCTCAAAGCAATAAGATGATTTATGATGAAGCAGTCGAAGTTGAAACAATTGCAAAACATTTAGCTGATCAATGTCAACAGTTTACACAATATGCAGGAGTAAGACCTTTTGGTGTTGCATTAATTTTAGGTGGCGTAGTTAACAATAATGCTCAGCTTTACCTAACAGATCCAAGTGGAACTTACATTTCATATGATGCAATTGCAATAGGTTCAGGTTCAGAACAAGTAACTGATTTTCTAGAGAAAACATACAAGAAGGAATTATCTCTAGACGATGCATCAACATTAGCATCAGCAGCGATTTATCTGTCAAGTGAAGATAAAGAAGGAACAAGTCACATTAGAATGGCACAAATCAAATCAAAAACAGGTTTATTTGAATTAGTATCAGATGAACAAATAGCAAAATATGCAAAAACAGCTAAAGAAAAATATCCTCATGAAAAGAAATAGTATTTTACAACTAAATATGTGATTAAAGTACTTTGAAAATATCTGTTGCAATTCCAGAATCAGCATTATCTGATGAATCATTAAAACTTGATAAGACTAGAAAGATATCCGTTCTAGCCAGAGCTTGTGCAATTTTTAAAATAGATACTATCTATGTATATCAAGAAGGAAACTACAAAGAAGACGGAAATTTACTTGTAACAATTTTAAAATATTTAGAGACCCCACAATTTTTACGAAGAAGGCTTTTTCCAAAAATGAACGAGTTAAAATTTGCAGGTGTTTTACTGCCATTGAAAATTCCTAGTCACTCAACACCAGCAAATCCTAAAAAAATAAACGCCGGCGATGTAAGAGAAGGAGTAGTAGTAAGTATCAAAGGCAAACGATTTGTCGATGTAGGAATCAATGAGTTAATACCATTTTTTGGAAAAGAAAATGTAGGAAAAAGAGTAACTGTTCAGTTTAAAACAGGATACCCGGATTTTTCAGTTAAAGAAATTCAAAGGAGCGAAGCTCCAATGTATTGGGGATTTGCAGTAAAAGAGAGAGCAAGCCTATTTTCATTGTTAACTGAATGGCAAGGAAATACAATCATCACATCAAAGAAAGGAAAGACAGCCACAAAAGAGCAACTAGCAAAATACCTAAGTTCAGATGCTCCAATTTTGGTAGTTTTTGGCTCACCTGAAAAAGGAGTACATGAAATACTAGGTGGCAAAATGAAAAATATTCAAAATGCTAAAACATTAAATTTCTTTCCAAATCAAGCAACAGAAACAGTACGTTTGGAAGAAGCGATTCTAGGAACATTATCAATAATTAATGCATATAGAATAGGCTAAAACAAAAAATGGCTGAAAAAAGAAATTTCTTAATTTTAGCAATTGGGTTAGGAGTAGTAGGAATAATCATTGGCGGAATAACTATTTGGAATTTTGCAAATAGTTTGTTAGAACCTTGATCATAATTGAAATAGTTCGTTAACCTAACAATTTTTGCAAGTTAACCATATCTCACATGGTTTATTAGACGGTTGAAGACGATTTCGATTTATCCATGGGACATAGAAAATATGCTCAACCACGTAGAGGAAGCGCTGCATACTATCCTAGGGGACGTGCCAAAAGTATGGAAGCACGAATTAGATCATGGCCAAAAAACAATTCAGATGAGCCAAAAATTTTAGCGCATTGTGGTTTCAAGGCAGGGTGTGTACAAATAGTAACTATAGATGATCGTGAAAAAACTCCAAATGCAGGAAAACAACTAGTTAGTCTTGGAACGGTTTTAGTTACTCCACCTGTTTCAATATTAGGAATTAGAGGCTATTCAAAAGATCATTATGGATTACATGCAGAATTTGACGTATATGCAAATGAATTTCCAAAAAGTATCTCAAAAGAAATTAATTTAAAAAACAAAGAAGGAGCAATTGAAAATGCAGAAAAAATGCTTGGCAGAGTCAAAGAAATTTTTGCAATAGTTGCAGTATCACCACGTGCTGCAGGATTAGAACAAAAAAAGCCATACATCTTTGAAGCATTAGTTAGTGGTGGAGATATTAAAAAACAATTTACACATGTAAAAGAATTATTAGGAAAAGAAATTAAAATTGACCAAATTTTTGAAACAGGTGCAACTATAGATGTTGCAGCAATTACAAAAGGCAAAGGTTGGCAAGGAGTCATACAAAGATTTGGAGTCAAGAAAAAACAACACAAATCAAGAAAAACAGTGAGAGAAGTTGCTTCACTAGGTCCAATTTCACCATCAAACGTCATGTATTCAGTTCCAAGAGCAGGACAAATGGGATTCCATCAAAGAACAGAATACGATAAAAGAATTATGATGATGGGCAATACAGAAAATAACCAGATAAAAATAAATCCTGATGGCGGATACAAACATTTTGGTTTAGTAAAAGGAGATTTCATTATTCTAAAAGGTTCAGTTCCAGGAACATATAGAAGATTAATCAAACTAAGAAGCCAAATTAGAAATGCACCAGTAAAAATTACCAAGCCAAATATTTTAGAGGTAGTAATATAATGAAAACAACTACATTTACAATAACAGGAACTAAAGACGGGGAAGTGGAATTGCCACCAATATTTTCAACTCCGTTTAGAGCAGAACTAATTCACAAAGCATTTACAAATCTAACTTCACATAAATTCCAACCACAAGGAAGACACCCAACTGCAGGAATGGATGTAGTTGCAAGATCAAACGATCCACCTACAGGACAGCACACAGCACGTATTGCAAAAATGAAAGGGGGCGGTGGTGGAAGACAGGGTCAAGCTGGTGGTGTTGCATCAGTAAGAGGTGGAAGACAAGCTCATCCTCCAATTGTAGATAAAGTAATTTTTAAGAAATTAAATAAAAAAGAAAATAAATTGGCATTGTGTTCTGCAATAGCTGCAACAGCATCAAAAGATTTGATACAATCAAGAGGCCACAAAGTAGAAGATATCAAGTCATTTCCAATCATAGTATCAAATGATATAGAATCCATATCAAAAGCAAGTCAAATTTCCAAAGTATTGGAAGATCTAAAATTGATGAAAGATGTCGAAAGATTACAGGCAAGAAAACCGCGTACTGGAAAGGCTTCACTTAGAGGAAGAAGTAAAAAAGTTGGAAAGAGTGTATTGTTTGTCACAAAAGATTCATCAAAAATAAGCAAAGCATGTGGCACACTGCCAGGAGTAGAAGTAAGAGCAGTTAAAGACTTGAGCGTACTAGATCTAGCCCCAGGTTCTGATCCTATTAGATTAACAGTTTATTCAAAAGCAGCAATAGAAGAGATTGCAAAAATAAAATCAACACATCTAGAGTTAATGGTGAAAACACGATGAATGTAGATCAAGCAAGCAAAATCATTTTGAAGCCATATATCACTGAAAAAACATTTGCAATGATTGAAAATGAAAGTAAGATTTGTTTTATTGTAGATAAAGCAGCAAGTAAACCACAGATAATGGAAGCTGTAAATGCATTATACAATCAAAAAGCTACCAATGTAAACACAGCAAGAACAATTTATGGTAAGAAGGCATTTGTCCAGTTTGAAACTACAGAAAAAGCCAGAGATTTAGCCACAAAGATAGGAATGCTATAATATGGACAATGAAATTTCATCAATACTAACAGAGGAGAAATAAGATGGTCAAAGAATTTCTATATCGTGGATTGCCAAAAGAAGAGCTAGACAACATGTCATTAGAGAAATTATTCCAAATATTCAATTCAAGACAAAGACGATCACTTACCAGAGGAATTACAGATGATAAGAGAAAGTTGATCGAGGAAATAAAATCTGCAAAAGCCGGAAAAACAAAGAATCCAATAAAGACCCATTCTAGAGATTTAATTATTCTACCATACATGGTAGGTGTTACAGTAAATGTTTTCTCGGGAAAAGAATTCACTCCAGTTCTAATAAGATCTGAAATGATTGGTCATTATCTGGGCGAATATGTAATTACAAACAAAAGAGTCTCACATGGTGCACCAGGTGTTGGAGCATCAAGATCCAGTCTCTACGTGCCATTAAAGTGATTGATATGGGCAGATTCAAATACGCATTTCAAAATTTTGATGCAACAAAACATGTACGTTCTTCACTAAGAGAGAAAGACATTTCACACAAACATGCTCGTGAAGTAGCTGTTGCAATAAAGGGACTTTCAATTGAAAGAGCAAGAGATTACTTGCATGCAGTAGTTAACAAAAAAAGAGCAATCGCATTTAGAAGATTCAACAATCAAGTTGGACATAGATCAGATCCTGGAATGATGTCAGGACGATATCCACAAAAAACAGTCAAAGAATTCATCAAGGTACTAGACAACTTGGAATCAAATGCAGAATACAAAGGAATGGATTTAGATAGATTAAGAATTGTAAACGCTACAGTACACAAAGGAGTTATTGTAAAAAGATTTATTCCAAGAGCAATGGGAAGCGCTACTCCAAAAAACAATGTATTGACACATGTAGAATTGGTGGCACAGGAGATATAACATGTCAGCAGTAAAAAATGTAATCAAAGATAATTACAATATGATGCTCCTCAAAGATTACTTACGAATTGCAATTAAAGATGCAGGATTTTCACATGCAGAGATTTCAAAAACACCTATGGGAACAAGAGTTGCACTTCATGTCACACGACCAGGCATAGTCATTGGAAGAAAAGGTTCTGGAATTAGAGAATTAACAGATAAACTTGCAACAGATTTTAAATTAAAAAATCCACAAATATCAGTAGTAGAAATTGAGAAACCAGAACTTTCGCCAAGTGTAATGTGTAATAGAATGGCATCACACTTGGAACGTGGTACGGCATTTAGAAGAGCCACCATGTGGACATTAAAACAAATTATGGAAAATGGTGCAATGGGAGTTCAAATAACAATTTCAGGAAAATTACGAGGGGATCGTTCTGCATTTGAAAAACACACTGCAGGAATTCTACCAAGAGCAGGACATCATGCCGAAGTAATTGTAGATGAAGACATTGCACATGTAAAAACGGCAATGGGATTAATTGGAATTAGAATAAGAATTGCAAGAAATGAAAAATATATTCCAGAATTTGAATTAAGAACCCAAAAACCAAAGAAAGCAAAGCAAGTCAAAGATATAGATACTGGAAAGATGAGAGATGAAACAGAAGTAGAACGTAAAGCAAGAACAGAGTCTGAACAAATTGCAATAGAAGAAGAAAAAATGAAAGAACTTGAAACGCTAGAAGAAGAAGAGGCGAAATTATTATGACACGATTAAGTATGAAAACAATAAGGGAGTTAAACGAAAAAGATCTTAAAAGTAAGATTCAAGAAACACGAAGTGAGCTTGCAAAATTAAGGGTAGATGGTTCAAAAGGTACATTAAGAAAAGAAAGTGGAAAGCTAAAACCTCTCAGACACGATATTGCAAGAATGATGACCAGATTAAACGAGATGAAGACAAAATGATTACTGCAGAGAATATTGCATCGCATGAATTAATCGGATTACGCACAGAAATTGTAGAGTCATCAAATCCACAAATCATAGGATTAAATGGAACAATAATAGATGAAACAAAATCAATGATCACAATTAATACCGTAAATGGAACAAAAATGATTTCAAAATCAAATAATAGCTGGAAATTCTTAATCGATAACAAAGATATTGTTTTAGACGGCTCAAAAATTGTAAAAAGACCATTTGATAGAATAGGAGCAAAAGCATGACACTAAACATTGGATTAAAAGTAAAAGCACCAAGCAGAGAATGTACAGATGCACATTGTCCATTTCATGGTAAATTATCAGTGCGAGGAAAGTTATTTGACGGTAAAGTTACAAGCAACAAAGCAAAGCAAACAATTACACTACAAAAAGAATCACCAATCTATTATATGAAATTCAAAAGATATGCAAGAAGTAAAAATACAATTCATGCTCATGTACCTGAATGTATGGATGTTGAAACAGGGGATCATGTATTGACTGCAGAATGCAGACCAATATCAAAATCAGTATCATATGTTGTTGTGGAGGTTAAAGCCTAATGGCAAAACAAGCTGGAAAAGGGGTAGCAGAATTCCGTCCTTATGTAACAAGAGCAATTCCCATTGGCGCACGAGTAGTATGTGCAGATAATACAGGTGCAAAAATTTTAGAAATAGTAATGGTACAAAGACACAAAACAAGACACGCGCAATTAGCAGCTGCCGCAGTTGGAGATTTTTGTAATGTAGTTGTGAAAAAAGGCCCTGCTGAATTAAGAAAACAGGTGTATGGTGCAGTAATAATTAGACAAAAATATGCAGTTCGCAGATTAAATGGTGTAAGAGTATGCTTTGAAGACAATGCAGCAGTTTTGATAACACCAGAAGGAGAAGTAAAAGGAACGGACATTAAAGGACCAGTTGCAGCAGAAGCTTCAGAAAAATGGCCAAGAGTAGCTAATTTGGCATCAATGGTGGTATAAAATGAAACCAACAAAAATGCGCAATGAATTGATTTATCATCCAACATTTCATACACGAAGTAAACAACTAGGTAGTCAATTATCAGAAGATCTTCGTAAAAAATATGGTAAAAAAAGTGTGAGAGTTATCGAAGGAGATAGCATAAAAATTGTAAGAGGAGAATTCAAAGGGGTAGATGGTAAAATATCAAAAGTATCAACAAAGAAAAGCAGTGTTGCAGTAGAAGGAGTGAAAAAAGAAAAGACAAAGGGAGAAAAATTTGATGTGTATATTCATACCTCAAATCTTCTAGTTACAGACTTGAATACAGAGGATAAATGGAGAATTGCAAAACTTGAAGGAAAAAAACCAAGTGAAAAACCAACAGTCACAGAAAAAACAACAAAGAAAGAAGCAACTAAAGAAACAAAAGTAACAAAGACTCAAAAAAAGGAAGTTGAAAAATAATGGTAAGCATATCTGGAAGTAAGAAACTCAAAAGACAAATGGCCCCACAATTTTGGGGAATTGGAAGAAAAGACAAAAGATTTGTAATTACAGTTAGACCAGGTCCACACAAAAAAGAGTATTCGGTACCAACTGCAATATTTCTCAGAGATGTACTAAAAATTGTAACTACTTTAAGAGAAGCAAAAGCTGCAATCTATACGGGCAAAGTCAAAATTGATGGAGTTGTCAGAAAATCACTTCATCATGCAATTGGATTGATGGACGTTGTAGAATTAGAAAATGTTCCAGAAATATATCGTCTAGTCCCAATGGAAGGAAAATTACTAAAACCGTTACAAATTAAAGAATCAGAAAAAGCAAAAAAGTTAGTTAGAGTTACAAGTAAAACAACTATCAGCAAAGGCAAAATGCAAATAGGATTTCATGATGGTCGTTCAACAATTTCAGATACCAAAGTAAATGTTGGAGATACATGCTTAATACAAATTCCAGATCAAAAAATTCTTGAAGTTATAAAATTAGAAAAAGATTCACAAGCTTTGGTTACTCGTGGAATTAACGCAGGACAAATCGGTAAAATTGAATCAATGGAAGAGGGAACTTTTATTCTACCCAAACGAGCAGTTTTAATTTTAGGTGAGAGAAAAATTGAAATTCCAACAGACATCATAATGGCAATAGGAAAAAAGGAGCCTATAATTCAAATAAAGTGATCATATGTCCCAATTAATACAATCCCCAATGAAAAAAATATCTTTAGAGAAAGTTGTTCTAAACATGGGACTAGGAAAATCAGGAGATGTCATACAAGTAGCAAAAAAAGCACTAGATCATATTTCAGGTAAAAAATCATGTGCACGTGATGCCAAAGAAACACAAAGAGAGTGGGGCGTAAGACAAGGAGAACCAATAGGTGTTGCAGTTACAGTTAGAGGAAAAGATGCACGTGAGTTACTCAAAAGATTACTAGAGTCAAAGGGAAATCAGATCAACGGAAAATCTTTTGATAATTTTGGTAATTTTTCATTTGGAATTAAAGAGCACATAGATATTCCAGGTGTAAAATATGACCCACAGGTTGGAATCTTAGGACTTGGAATTTCAGTAACACTAACTAGACCAGGATATGGAATTAGAAAAAGAAGTAAACATAAAGCAAGTGTTGGAAAATCACATACAATAAAAAATCAAGAAGCAAAGGATTATCTAGTTAAGGAGTTTGGAGTGACGATAGTATAATGGCAAAAGATAGATCATACGAAGCTACAGGGAGAAAGAAACATGATTTTGGTAGAGGTTCTAAATGGTGTAAAAGATGTGGCGATTATACAGCTGTAATTCAAAAATACGATTTAATGATTTGTAGACGATGCTTCAGAGAAGTAGCAACATCTTTAGGGTTTAGGAAAAATATGTGATAATCATGCCGGCACAGAACGTTTTAGCAAATCTATTTGTCACATTATACAATAATGAAGCCAGAAGAAAAAGTGAGTGCATTATTCTTCCAACTTCAAAATTAGGTATTGAGGTTCTAAAAACGCTTCAAAAAGATGGGTACATTGGAGAATTTGAGCACATAGACGATAAAAGAGGCGGGAAATTCAAAATAGAATTATTAGCAAAAATTACAAAATGTGGTGCAATTTCACCAAGATTTAAAGTAAAAAATGAAGAGTATAATGATTGGGAGCAGCAGTATTTGCCAGCATATAACCGTGGAATGTTACTAGTAACAACAAACCAAGGGGTTATGTCACATCATGAAGCTGTAAACAAAGGATTGGGAGGATTTTTGATAGGGTATGTCTACTGAGCAAATTGAGAAATTCCAAGAGATAGTGGAGATTCCTAAAGGAGTAAATGTCACATTAAAAAAACGTATGCTACATTTTCAAGGTCCATTAGGTAAAACATACAAAAATTTCAGATACATACCAGTCAACATCGAAGTCAAAGATGGAAAAATAATACTCAAATCACAAGGGTATAGAAAAAGAGACTATTCAATATTGCACACCGCAAGATCAATTATCAGAAATATTTGTGAAGGTCTAATTACAGGATATACAATTAAAATGAAGATAGTGTTTGCTCACTTTCCAATTACTGTAAAGGTTCAAGACAAGACTATTTTGATTGAAAATTTCCAAGGCGAGAGATCAGCAAGAGTTACAAGAATCATTGGAAATACCAAAGTAGTTCCAAAAGGCGAGGATGTGATTTTAACAGGCGAAGTTTGGAATGATATAACACAAACTGCGGCAAATATAGAACTACGTAGCAAAGTAAAAGATAAAGATCATAGAGTTTTCCTAGATGGAGTCTATGCCTATGAAAAGAAAAAAGGAATAGAAAAATAACACATTTTTAATTTTTGATTATACCACATGACACTTGATTCTGAGTTTTCAAAACAAACATCATCGCTTATTGAACAGACACTGGAATTATACAAAAGTGCCGGCGCATCACCAAGAGTAGGACAATTATGGGATTGTCAAAACGTTGGTGATTTTCTTTGTGGTTTTTTTGTAGGTGAAATGGTGGGGTCTGCATTAAGTGCATTTCAGATTGTTCACAAACGTGAACCAACTGCAGAAGAACACATGGAAATAATTGAACTAGTAGAAAGTTATTCCAAAGAAATTAAAGAATTCTTTGCAAAATTCAACTAACAACATTCAGAGTTAGTCTAAATCGAACAGGCGCAAGGATTAAATCGCTTTTACTAAGGTACAAACTTGTGCCTCCCTAGCTCAGCGTGGTAGAGCATCCGACTGTTAATCGGATGGTCATCAGTTCAAGTCTGATGGGAGGCGCTCTTTATTTTTAATCTCGAATTTTGAAATACAAGTTTCCAAGTATAGAGTTCAGAGGGGGTACATCTGAAAAGAATATGTCTAAATTCGAATTTAGAAATATTGATCGATTGAAACAATTTAGTTTACTCTATTAGACTGGATAGATCTAATAGATGATCGCATACTAACAATAATGCAGGAGGTTTACATTGGTCAGAACTAGAAGGGCCAACAGATATTGTGTTGATTGTGGGTCAAGATTAGTGTATTATCCCAGATTATCAAATCCAAAAGCACCAAATGAACACAGAGTTTTAGTCTATGCGTGTCCGGATTGTACAGAAGATTTTGAAAAACCAAAGATGTTTTCAATTAGACGAAATCAAGTAGACGACCCGCTTGAAACCGTTGAAATAGAGATAACTCAAAATCAGAAAAAAACAAATTAAAAAAGAATGAATTTTATGGGTTCACCGAATAGAGAACAAAATGGAACATGTAAAATCCAGAAGCCATATGTGGTATCTTTTACCAATATTTGTAGGATTAATTGGAGGTATCATAGCATATTGGATTTTAAGACGGGATGATCCAAAGAAGGCAAAAAAATGCTTGTACCTAGGTATTGTATTAGCAATAGTTGGAATTATCATTAATATTTTGATTGTAACACAGATTCCAGATCTGGCACCAGATTTCAATGTAAATGTCTAAAAACTAGGCATCAAAATAGATTGCAAATAGGCATAGTTTTAGGTTATTTCTAAATTCGAATTTAGAAATAATTGAAATTAACAGTATAAAGCATACATAAAATTTAGAATCACATAGACCTGAAAAGAATACATCAACATGACTAGTTCTAAAATAAAAGATGATGTAGAAAGATGGTTAATTCATGAGAGTCATTCATTTGAATCAGTTAAAAATCCTGAAAATAATTTCCAAATCCTAGTAAAACATGCAGGACCATATGGAATTCCTGTGGAAATATTTGAACCAAAATCACAGCCAGGAGTTATTGTAATAGGTGCCAAAGTAATAATGAAAAATAATCAAATTGCAAGATATTTGGGATTCAATGACGAGGAAAAAGCCAAGTTTGAGAAAAAAACAGTTGATTTTTGTAATTCAATACATGCGATCAATAGAATAATCACAGAAGATGGCAAGAAAAAGGTAGGGGTTTTTGTAGTATTAGATGACAAAGAAAACATCAACCAACAGTCAGTTTTTGATGCAATTGACAGAGTATCTGAAATGCATGAAAAAACTGCACGTTTTTTGATGAAGACATTCTAAATAGATGATTTATTGATTCTATGATGAATTCATGGTTTTTTGAAAATTAGTCATAAAAGCTAAACCCCCCATTAATTTTACATCAAATAGGCACAGTCCCATATTATCAAAACTACTCATTTTTAGAGGGGGTTTAGCACTTGTGCCTGTATAGGAAAAGCAATCACAAAACTACCAAGATGCCCCAGCTAAACATGGCTGATGTTTTTTATCTAGGCATGAAAGCTAACCCCCTCTAAAATAGAGAAAAAGACACCATTTTTGAAGAGTTTGTTAGTAGATTTTTAGAAAATATAGTGCTAAACAAAATCAAGTATTTTTCCTATTTTACGCTTCAACTATATACCAAATTTTTCTAGATCATATAATGGCACAAATTGGCATAGTAATTGTGATTGGAATAATTGTGATTTCAATGGTAGTTGCATTGTACATGTACACCCAATATCAGACAAACTTTATCACGGCAAAAACAGGAGAACCAGTAGTCATAGGTCCTGTAGAATATACAATAACATTTGATGGAACCCACAAAGGAAACAAAGAAACAACACCTACAGATACATTTGTGAAAATAAGAATAATTGCAAAAAATATCAGTGAAGAAAAAACCAGGATTTCTGGAGGTCAATTTTATCTAATTGATGAAAAACAACAAAAACATCAGCCAGTATATGGTGGTTTTTCTACAGAAGATCTATTAGATGACTGGTTAGAGCCAAACAAACCAGCAATGTGGACTACACAGTTTGATGTTCCATATGATGAGACAAAACAATACAACATAGTAATTCGTCCATCAAAACAACAATCATCAGTAGATACTGCATTAATTTGCATTACTAATTGTTGATCGCAAAAAAATTATTGTCAAATTTTACTAGCAATGAGGCAACTATGTGTGACTTTAACCATATAACCGCAATGATAAAAGAAACTAGGCATGGCAACATCCAAAGCCAAAAGAGCAGAAGCAGCTAGAAAAGCCGCACGTACAAGAAAAAGAAATGCGGCAGCAAAAGCAGCTGAAGCAGCTAAAATGGCAGCGAGAAGAAAACGAAGCAGAGCTGCAAAAAGGGCAGCAGCAACTCGCAAGAGAACAAGTAGACGAGCAGCTCCAAAAAGAAAAGCAGCTAAAAGACGAGCAGCTCCAAAAAGAAAAGCAGCTAAAAGACGAAGACGTTAAACTGCTTTCCTTACCTTTTTTCCACTTTATTTTACTAACATAATGGATTATTTCTAAATTCGAATTTAGAAAGATTTTATATTTTAGTTATCATTAATTTTTAATTCAGGCATGACAAAAACACGCTCCGGTTTTATTTTGAGAATTATTCTCTTCTCATTTTCTCTTTTGAATGGATAGTGTTTTCGTCCCATGTATTGCTGAGTTAATTTATCTGCATGTGCATAATCATAATCAGGAATTATTTCTTCAACTGTACCTTGAATTGTAGTCATGTCAAGTGGGTTATCATTAGAGACTACAGAAATTGCAACACGAGGATCACGCAAGATATTTTTATGTTTAATTCTACCTTCTGCAGTATTTACTAAAACATAACCAGAATCATAGTTGGCCCAAACTGGTGAAAGTTGTGGTGCGCCATTTTTCATCAGAGTTGCAATAAAAACAATGTTTTTTTGCTGAAATAATTTTATTGTCTTTTCTTCCAACATTCACCACATTTTCAAATATTTTTTGACTGAAGTCATTTGCGATGCTTTTGGTAGACTGTTTTTCATATTATTGCAAAAAATTAGACAGATTTGATCGATTCATGTTTTTTACTTGAATTCTCCATGATATTTGTCATGGCACGGTTCATAATTTCCATTACCAAGTATTGAGAATAATCACCAGAGTTTTCACCTTTAGTTTTTTTTGCTTTTGTTGTCTTTGGAGTAATGTTTCTTAGAATTTTTTCAATTTTTACAGATGTGCTATCAATGACTTTGGAATATTTTGAGTCAAAATCATCAGGGGCAGCATAACCAAGTAATTTTGTAGATGTACTGTAAAATTTAGTAATGGCACCACGTGACTCTTCAATTTTGGCAATTTCAATTAGACCAGATTCCTTTAAAATATCAAGATGATGTCTAACTGTAGTAAGGGCTTTTTTGTATCCTGTTTTTTTTAGCTCATTTGAAATCTGATCTGCAGATAATGCACGATGATATAGAATTTCAATAATTTTGGCTCGTGCAGGGTCTTCAATTGCACGTGCGTGTTTAACGCTGGTTGTAAGAATACGATTAACTTTGATTTCTTTTTCCAATAATGTAGACATGCTGATAATTGCTTTAATTCTGATCTAAAAGATCCTCGTATCATATTTTTTTGTCTAATCGCATCAATTTTTTTTTGTTATAATAGTTTTAAGACCGATATCAAAAAGATACTAACCACTACGATAAATACTATAACATAAGCATAATTATCATTACCACTATCATATTATTAATATCACTGTAATAATTATTGTAACACTATAAGATATTATAAAAAAGTAAAAAAATAAACAAATTAAAAAATAATGTAACCATATAGATGCAAATGATACAATAATGGATATTTGAAAAAGACCCAAAAGTAAAATTCGAGTTGAATGTTATCTTTGGGGATAACTAGGCAATGATAATTAAAAAATATTGCAACTAAACAGTGTGTCCAGTTAGTTTTTCATATGCAGTAACATATCGATTTGTCATCTTTTGAATTATTTCATGTGGGATTGCAGGTGCTACAGGTTCTTCGCCTGCATCTCTTGCATCATCGAATTGTTTTTGATAACCGTGTTCAGTCAACCAATCACGAAGAATCTGTTTATCATATGCTTCTTGTGTTTTACCAACTTTGTATGAATCCTTTGGCCACAATCGGTATTCATCAGGACCAATTGAATCCCCTAGTGTAATTTTCCCGTTTAAAATTCCAAATTCAAGTTTGAGATCAGCTAAAATGAATCCTGCCTTGTCTGCAATATCAGACATTTTTTTGTAGATATCAATGGATGTTTTCTCTAGCCATACATATTGCTCTTCAGTAACTAGTTTCATCTCAAGAGCCTTTGTTTTATCAATTGGAATATCATGTTCTGATTTTGTAGTAGGATCAAAGATTGGTTGTGGAATCTTTGCAGCTAATGTTGTATTAGAACCATCAGGAAGTTTTATTTCGCCTTTTTTCCATCTTCCTACCAAACTACCATAAAAATAACCTCGAACCACGCACTCAATTGGCAACATCTTCATTTTTTTTACCACTATCTCAGTATCTGACTGTCTTTTTACAAAATGGTTTGAAACTGGTATTTGATTAAACCAAAATTCAGCAAATTTACATAAAACCTCGCCCTTTTTTGGGATATTTTCTTTGAATTTTACATCAAATGCAGATACTCTGTCGGAGAATTTGAAAAGTAAGGTCTCATCATCAAGAGAATACAGATCCTTTACTTTTCCAGAAGCAAGAAACTTCAAACAAACAACCTTGTTTTCAATATGATTTAACTGCTATGAAAAATCTATGACCCCATCATGCCAACCATCTTTGGGGGAGTACGGTATGCTTTGTTTACAAAAATGTCATTATCTGCAGTAATCATTACAAATTGCATGGGATTGTCAGGTGGTGGAGAAACAATAATTTTAGCACCTGGTTTTATTAGTCCAATATCTAAAATATCTCCGTCGCCAAAATTGATGTGAATATTAGTTAAAGGTTTTGCCCCAATATTTTGTATACTTACTCTCCCAGTTACAAACAAATTTTGATTGTCAATAATAGGATCAACAAAGATGGCATAGTCTTGAACAGCTACGGACATTTTTAGAATGTCAAGACCATATACAACACTCATCAATATTATCACACCCACAACAATTGCAATTAAAATTGTGTAGTTATTCACCAAAGATACAATGTTTTTCTAATAATTAAGAATATTATTATGTTTCAATCCTTGTTATGATGGATTTGTCTTTTTGACTTTACAAAATAGTTTCGGTGTTATTCTTTTCTCTTCCCCACGTCTGTCTTTTTAACCATGATGGATTGTTTATAGAATAAACAATTACAGAATCTTTGTCCTCTTCTATGACACTTGACACCTTGAGCTTTATCTCTTCTAAAAGTCCCTCTGTTATCTCGCCCTCAAATGCAGAGTTTTGAATCCAGGTAAGATACTGCTTTAGTATATGTCGCACTGGATCAATCCTTTCAACTCCAATATCATAGACTACAATCACATACATTGTTTACTTGCTCCTCAGACCTTTGTATTCTTTATCCCCAAGTATGTGCTTTACAATCTTGAAACACTCTATTCTTATCAGTCTCTGGTAACTGATGTTTCGCTTTAGTCTGGCATTGTAAACTGTGGCCTCTAGCTTGTCCTTGTATTCGGAAAGGAATACTTTTCTACCTTTCTCATTAAGATAAACGCCATTTAGTTTTTCCTCAAAGTGCTCTGGTTTTATTATTCTGTTGTTAATCAGATTAAAAATTACCCTGTCCACTATAATGGGTTTGAATACTTCACTTACATCAAGACACAAAGAAAATCTTCTCTCGCCAGGCTCATGCAGATAGCTCACAGTAGGAGTTAGCTGAGTATGATATATCTCAGTGAGTGTTGTGGCATACATAAGCGAGTTCCCAAATGAAATAAGACTATTTATCATGTTTTGTGGTGGCTGTCGTGTTCTCTTTTCAAATTCAAAACCTCCTCTCAGAAAAGAATCAAAAGAATGGAAGTAAATCTCTCTTGACCTTCCCTCAACGCCCATCAATTCAGATATTGTTGTAACCTCCTCAATGTTGTCACTTTCTTTTTTTATTTTCAAGATGAATTGTCCAATCTCTTTTCCGCGTCTATTGTATTGTTTGAGATTTGCAAGAATGTTATGCATTGAACACCTAACAAATTCCTTTGCCAGAACAAGCCTCTTTTTCTCATCAATGTAATGTTGGACCTGTTTTACAGTGAGGATACCTGAGAGCAGTCTCTCTCTTGGATAAAAGCTTCCAGAGTAATACCCAAAATAGTTGTAAAAGTGTAATGGAATTCCATGTTGGTTCAAAAATACCATAATCTTGGTGTTAAGATCAATCTCGCCAAACAAGTGGATTGAATGGATATCATTTATCGGTATGGATTTTTTCTCTTCTTTTGATTCCAGCTGTATGGTGTTCTGGTTTCTCCTCAGCCTTCCACTTTTGAAGATATAGTAATCTTTTGTCATTGCCAACAAAACTCGCTATATGCACAGCTCTTGCAGTATGATTTCCATTCAGCTAGTGGTGGTCTTTCAAGTGATTTTAGTTGATGTACATCTTGGATGATGTCTCGTATCTTCTTTTCATTTTTTGGATCAAGTTTTACTGTGATGGTCTTTTTCAAGAGAGGATAGTTTAGTACTCCCTTTGCGTTTATTCCGGCATATTTTTTTAGATAATATAGATAGTATAGAAGTTGGTACTTGTGGGCCTCTGCAATTTTTTTGGAGCGTTTTATCTCGTGTACCTCGTTTGTCTTTTCTATAAAGTCAATCTTGATTTTTCCCAAGTTTATCTCCTTTAGTCTTCGCTTATAGCTGTGCTCGTGCAATAACTTACCCTGAAGAACAAGATCAGAATCAGACTCTAGCTCTATGTGATGGGAAAACAGCCATAGTTTTCTCTTGCACACAAAGTAATAGTTTATCTCAGAACCTGTATGTGGAAGCTCTTCATCTAATGAAGCGATCACTTTTTACTATCTGTTACTAGGACTATAGAACACAAGGTAACAAATTTCTGACTAAATTATTAACTGATGGTTTGGATTTTGTGATAAATTCTTCTACCTTTTTAAACATCGATCATCATTAGTGGTTGAAGAAATTGCATGTAGATACTTTTAAGAGATTGTTCGTAAAATATGATAAACTAGAGGGGGTTTGAATCGAACTATGATAGGATTGAAACGTCTTCAACGGACTACAATTCTACCGATATGTCCAGGTTTGAATCGAACTATGATAGGATTGAAACATGTTGATGAGATAGAAGAACCAGAAGAGTCAGAAGAAAGTTTGAATCGAACTATGATAGGATTGAAACGAACATATGACTTTGATGCAACATACCAGCATGAAGCTCGTTTGAATCGAACTATGATAGGATTGAAACTTTGAATTGATACTGATAGATCCCTGTCTCCTCTAAGTTTGAATCGAACTATGATAGGATTGAAACTATTGTCTCGCGTTCTGAGAGTGTCTTGGAACCAAGTTTGAATCGAACTATGATAGGATTGAAACATGAAGTAAACAAGGAAAAAGTAAGAATATGTGAAGAGTTTGAATCGAACTATGATAGGATTGAAACTCTTTTCTGGAATTAGGATTGCATCAGGCCCTATGTGTTTGAATCGAACTATGATAGGATTGAAACTATCATGGCAAGAATCAAGCTTGAATCCACTCCGGGTTTGAATCGAACTATGATAGGATTGAAACATGCTTGCAAGTATTGCTGCACCTGCTGCACTTGCGTTTGAATCGAACTATGATAGGATTGAAACAAATGATGATCCTTCGTTTATTTTCATATTCTTACCGTTTGAATCGAACTATGATAGGATTGAAACCTACTTTACCACATCTAATACAATATTCTACCAAAACGTTTGAATCGAACTATGATAGGATTGAAACCATGAAAAATCACAGGAATTATACGTTCCACGTCCTTGTTTGAATCGAACTATGATAGGATTGAAACCTGATAAACCTGTTTGTATCCTTGTATTTTAAAATGGGTTTGAATCGAACTATGATAGGATTGAAACAGAGTCAAGGCAGAAGAAAAATCCATGCAATCCAACGTTTGAATCGAACTATGATAGGATTGAAACTTATGCCAAGAACATCTTGATTCTCATAAAGGAAAAGTTTGAATCGAACTATGATAGGATTGAAACACATATTCGTGCAGTCCACCGCCCTGCAATCCTGCAGTTTGAATCGAACTATGATAGGATTGAAACAAAAACAGGCGTATGGGATTTGATTGTGTTTGAAAAGTTTGAATCGAACTATGATAGGATTGAAACTAGAACAATTCAATGATCCTGATTTTGTTGCATGCCCGTTTGAATCGAACTATGATAGGATTGAAACAAGCTAAAATTCTATTTATAGAAATGCCTGATCTCGTTTGAATCGAACTATGATAGGATTGAAACATGAGCTGTAGGGGACAGGAGATTTTGATTATAGCTGTTTGAATCGAACTATGATAGGATTGAAACACAGCAGTAAAAGAATCTGCAACTGTAGGGACTGCTGTTTGAATCGAACTATGATAGGATTGAAACAATTGGCGAGAAATACAGGAAGAATCATTCAAGGTAGGGTTTGAATCGAACTATGATAGGATTGAAACTCGAAAAAAATCAAAGCGCAATGTTCGAACTGTGGCGTTTGAATCGAACTATGATAGGATTGAAACAGTTTCAAATACCCTTGATTCCTCTGACTGATCCTTGTTTGAATCGAACTATGATAGGATTGAAACAGCCATTCCCTGAATTCCTCTATGCTTATCTGTTTTGTTTGAATCGAACTATGATAGGATTGAAACTCACATAGAGGGCATACTTTTGAATCTCCCTGAGATTGTTTGAATCGAACTATGATAGGATTGAAACTTGTTATCCTTCCACCTTGAGATTGTCGTACCACTCGTTTGAATCGAACTATGATAGGATTGAAACTTGAGTGATTTGTCACCTTGATAGACGTACTGACCAAGTTTGAATCGAACTATGATAGGATTGAAACATGTTCTTAATGATTACTTCTGGATTTCCAACGTGTTTGAATCGAACTATGATAGGATTGAAACTTAAATGAGAGCAATATTCTTCCCTCGATTTGTCCTGGTTTGAATCGAACTATGATAGGATTGAAACGCTATCACTCAGTCAGATTCAATTGTTACGTTAAAGCAGTTTGAATCGAATTATGATAGGATTGAAACTTATGTAGGAGAAACAATTGCATATACACTTCCATCGTTTGAATCGAACTATGATAGGATTGAAACTGTGTAAACCCTCTCTGATCTTTTGATGATAGATGCAGTTTGAATCGAACTATGATAGGATTGAAACATGACCCTTCTTATCTTTGAATAGTTCAGGTTTTGAGTTTGAATCGAATTATGATAGGATTGAAATAGATATTCCATATCATCTCATCATTGCGAATTTTACTATCATTGAATGCGTTACAAGACTATTCAATAAATTTTGAGTATCACCACAAGGTACAGGGTTTTATCTACTCACTTCTGCGAAATACCAAGTATGATCAGCTGCATGACAAACAAGGATTCAAATTCTTTTGTTTTTCAAATATCTACAAATCAAAGGAATCCAACAATCATAATCTGATAATCTCATCCCCAGATCCTAACTTTCTTACTCAAATAGATTACCAATTAAACAAAGTAATAGAGAATCAAATTCCAATCGAGATGGGCAGTCTTTTTGAACTGGTCAAGGTAGTCAAAATTCCTCAAAAGAATCTAGATTTTCCAATTCGTGTAATTACTCAATCTCCTATTGTAATTAGAATTCCCATTGAAAAATATCAAAACAAGATAACAAACACATCTCCTTACAAATCATTGTTTTGGAGGTCTGGTCACCCAGTAGAACTGTTTGTCGAAGCCCTTGAAGCAAACCTGAAAAAAAAGTACAGTGAATTTACTGGAAATGAATTAGAAATCAGAATCTTTGAAGGATTTGATTTTCAAAAACAGGTCTCTACGAAGATAGATGTTGGAAGATTAAAAGTTCCCATAATTGGTTCTCTTTGGAAGCTAGATTTTTCAAGTGAGGTTCCCATCGAACTTCAGTTATTTGCAATGGATTGTGGGCTGGGGGAAAGAAACTCCATAGGCTTTGGTTTTGTAAATCCCATTTTTCAAAAAAAGCATTAATCCTAGCAACTGTCATAATTTTCATTGCTTGATTCTATCTATAAAGTCGGCCGGATTCAAAATGTTGGATCAGAATTTGCTGACAATCCCAAAGTCAAACTAGTAATTGGAATTGCATTTATCAGAGAGAGAAATAAAATAATGTATGATTCTGTAAGACTCTCAGAATACCAAAAAGAGTCCACGTATCTTTACAAACGAGATCTGTCTGGAAGACCAGGTCTATTTCTAAGTGGTTCTGTTGCACTAACTGATGTAAAGAAGATAATTGACTCACTTGGAACAAATACAGAAAATCAGATTGTACAAGACTTTATTGAAAAAAAGATAATGTGGTTTTCACGAGGAAAACTAATAACAGACGAGATACTATCCGAATTTCCAAATGTACAAAATGACCTAAAAGAGATATTTTCTGAGATAATATCAAACAAGGACAAGATAGGAAAGGAGATCATTTCAAAAATAAAGGAATCAAAGCCACAAAAATATCTCATTACCATAATGCCTCCACAAAATGATGATTCTGAATTTGTAGGTCTGATTGATGATTATACTACAATCTTCAATAAAGGTGCCTTGAGCAAAAAAACTTCAAACAATCAAAAGATGATATGTACTGTTTGCAACAAATCAAAAATAATAGAATCTTTTACAGAACCTCCACTCCCATTTTATTATTCAGACAAACCTACATTCTTTCCAAACATTGATGAATCACAGAGAAACAAAGGATTTCCTCTCTGTGATGAATGCAATATCATGATTCAAAAAGGATTGAAGTACATAAAAAAATCATGGGACTGTAGTATTCCGACTTTAGGAAAAAAATCAGGATCTATAAGGTTCTGGCTTATTCCACACCTAAATGACATTAATTTGATAAAAAAACTTGAAAAAGATAGGCAAAACAATCTATTTTATCTCAATGAATTAAGAGATCTATTTGCATCCATTAAGCGAATAACAAAATTTGAGACAGGAAGTTATGATGTGAATTTATTTTTGAGATTCTCATCTCTTTTTTACTCTATGGATAGTAACGGTCACATGAGAATTACTGATTATGTCCAAGGGATATTTCCAGAACAGCTCAAGAAACTCCTTTCTGTTAAAAAAATAATCGATGAAAAATTTCCATATGAAAAGATTTCAACAAAAATAAAAAATACTGACTTGTCATTTGGTTTTCCATTATTGATTTATTTTTTTGAAGGTAGGTCTCCTCAATGGCAAGAACAAGTAATAGAAATTTTAGAAAATGTGTTTACAGGTAGACAAACCAACAAGTTGCTTGTATTACAGATCATCAACCACAAGATACATGAATCTTGGAAGACTCAAAAGCCAGCAGTATTTTTTGAATGTCTTAAAGGGTTGATACTACTAGAATACCTTATTAGATTAGAGAATAATCAAGAGGTGATACCTGTCATGTCAAAAACTGCACTCACTCCACAAATAGAGCAGGTTGAAAAATTCCTTTCAGAACATTCTGAGGTTTTGTCAGACAATAATTCTGTTGCAACATTTGGCACTGGTGTCTGTGTTGGGATACTCTTAGAAATACAAACTGAAAGATACAATAAGGTTGCTCCATTTTGGAGTCGATTAAACAGACTTGACCTTGATCTTGATAGGGTAAAGGAGTTTTTTCCACAAGTGAAGAGTTATCTGGCAATGTACGGTGAGCAGAACTATGATACTATAATCAACTACGTTGGGGCAAACCTAGTTTCAAAACTTGATCCATCCAAACAAATTCCCAAAGAACAACTCAATTTTGTCTTTAGTCTAGGATTATCACTTGGTTATCTTGTCAAAAGAGATTATCTCAAATAATTTCAAATACTAGTTGTTGAATATGATTTTATGCAAGCAAAACGTGCAGAAATTTTATTTTCGTATGATGCAAGAATGTCAAACCCAAACGGAGATCCTGAGGAAAATAGACCAAGAATAGACAGACAAACAGGGAGAAATCTTGTTACTGATTTTAGATTAAAGCGAACAATACGAGATTATTTGGAAAAAGTGGATGGCAAAAAGATTTTCATGAGACAAGAAATTACTCCAAAAACACAAGTAATCAAAACTATCGAAGAGATGGCCGAATCATACATTTCAGGCTCTGGTAAAACCAAAATCATTGACCAAAAAAAGTTAATCAATGATCACATCGATATACGACTATTCGGTCTGTTATTTGCAGTAGGCGACATTCATTTTAAAAAGATTGGTGCAGTTCAGTTCTCAATTGGACAATCACTAAACAATGTAACAGAGATACCAATCAAAATGGTAAGAATAATTCCAACAAGAGCGAATATTAGAGGTGGAGGAATGGGTGAAAGATTTGTTGTCAGATACTCGTTTATAGAGTTTCATGGATTTGTAAACGATAATGTTGCTAATGATGTTATCTTGACAGAAGAGGACGTAATGAAAATGATTTCTGCAATGTGGCGTGGAACAAACTCTCTATCTACAAGCTCAAAGTATGGCCAACAATCAAGATTGTTAGTTAAAGTAAACTACAAAGATCAAGGATACATTGGAGACTTGGATTTAAGATGCAAGATGGAAGATCAGGCGCAAGTTCTTGAGAATATCAATCAATTCAAACTTAACGTTTCAGAATTGCTAGACATCTTGGAGGCAAATAAGAATATTATCGAGTCAGTCGAATATGCTGCAAATAGCCAACTCAGTTGTAAAAACGACAAGGAAGGAACTTTTGGCGAGATAATTGAGAGATGGTCAAACAAGTCCAAGATAAAGACAATCAATCTTGATCTTTGACTCTTATTGTTTTTGATGTCGCATCTTCGTTTGGTTATTTTAGAAAATCATTTACGACCACAAATTCATTAACGCATAATCTCATTCCTAGAAGTACAGTCGAAGGATTGGTGGGAGCAATTTTAGGTCTGTCAAGTAGTGAATATCCAGAACTATTGCAGAACAGCAAGATAGCAGTGCAGATCTTATCTGAGGTTCGAAAAATGAACTTTAAACAAAAAACTATTCATCCAGATTGGCTTGCCACTATTCCAAGATACCTAGAGAATAAACCCATCACAAAGAAGACGCCATTTTCGGTTCCAGCAAGTATTGAACTACTAGTTAATCCAAAATACAGAATCTTTTTTGATGGTGGAAAGATAAATTCTAATCTTGCAGATATGCTAAGGGTCAAAAAGAGCCATTATACTCCATATCTGGGTTCTAGCTCTATGATATGCTCTACAAAGTTTGTTGGAGAGTTTGAATATGCTCGCTCAAGTAAAAAAGAAGAGATGCTATCAAGTGTTATCTCTTTTTCTGGCGATATACCAAAGATAAGTCTGAACAGTGGAACGAAATTTGCAATAGATGAAGGACTGTCAATTCATATTGATAAAGATCGAATACCCCATGGAACCTATAATGTGGTATATAGTCCAAATGCTGGAAAGATCCCACTAATTGAAGACGAGATATATTCAGTGAATATGAGAAAAGAGATTGTCAATGTCAAGTTTCTTCCAACTCCAATCGCATCCTGATACACCTCTTGTTAATCATCTAAGATCGGTGGCAGAAAAATCTCAAGAGATAATTCATGCAACCCTAAAGAATGCACATATTCCTTTTGATTCTGAATCTCTTGTAAGAACAGCATACATTATGGGCGCTACTCACGATATTGGAAAATCGTCAGAGTTCTTTCAGAGATACATCAAAGGAGATAAGAGTCAAAAACCAATACTAAAATCACACAGTCCAGTATCCTCGCTATTTTGTTACTGGGCAGTTACTCATGATTCCAAAATATTGAAAGATTCTCATATTTTAGGAATATCGGCAGCGCTTGGAGTAAATGGTCACCATGGTTCCCTAAAAAGTCCAATTACATACAGCCATGGAATGGATAATCTATTTGATGAAAAAATATTGAAACAGCAGATAGAATCTATGCAAAAAAATTCCGAGGTAGAGAGAATATGCAAAAATTTAGGAATAGGTTCATTTGCAGAGTTTTCAAGTGAATGGGAAGATAATTTTGAATCAATGAATCAGAATCTTTGGACATTTAAAACACCGTCAAATACTGAGCCAAACTATCATCTGTATTTTCTAACAAATTTGTTTTTTTCCATTCTTCTTGATTCAGATAGAACAGATGCAGCAAAGATAACATATCATAGAAGAGATGTAGATGAAAATTCGGTAAAGCAATTTGTTTCCAATTTTACAGATAAACCAAACGAGATCAACAAGACAAGAAACAAACTTTTTCAACATCTAGATGTAACTGGTCGTGACATTGGGCTAGAAAACAAGATACTGTCCATAACCGCACCAACGGGTCTTGGAAAGACTCTCTCATCACTTAATTTTGCAATGCAATTAAGAATGCGAATAAAAAATTCATATGGATTTACACCCCGAATCATATATGTTGCACCATTTACAAGTATCCTTGATCAGAACTTTTCTGTTTTTGAAAATGTATTCAAATCGACTGGTCAATCAGATGTATTACTTTTACATCATCATCTAGCCCCACTTTATTACAAATCTTTTAGGGATGAAAGCGAATCTGAATCATTTAGTACATCACAGTCAGAATTGCTAATCTCTGGCTGGTCTTCAGAGATAATAGTGACTACATTTATCCAGTTATTTGAAACCATATTTGGCAAATCAACCCATGAAATAAGGAGGTTTCAGAACATGGTAGGGTCCATAGTAATTCTAGATGAGGTTCAATCACTACCGTTTGAGTATTGGAATGCTATAAGGCAGACTCTCTTGTTTTTATCAAAAAATTATTCAATTTGGTTTGTATTGATGACTGCGACTCAGCCACTCATCTTCAGGAAAGGCGAAATTTTGGAGATGGTAGGGACTAGCATCCCACAAGTCCCTCCACGTGTATCCTTTGATGTCAAGATAAATGAAAGAAAAAACATTGCCGAGTTTTGCCAAGAACTTAGGATACTGATAGATTCCAATCCCAACAAAAGTATTCTAGTTGAGCTTAATACAATTAGTAGTGCAAGTGAGGTGTATAATTTCATCAAAGATGAAGACTCGTTTTACCTCTCATCACACATCATTCCAGATCATAGGTTACCACGGATTGAAGTAATAAAACGGAGGTTAGAATCTAATATTCGAACCATACTTGTATCTACTCAGGTAGTAGAAGCTGGCGTAGATCTTGATTTTGATCTTGCTGTAAGAGATATAGGTCCAATAGATTCCATTGTACAAACAGCTGGTAGATGTAACAGAAATGGTCTAAAAGATACACAAGAGTCCACATTTTCAATTTATGCTATACAAGATCAGAATGGATGGCTCTACTCAAACTCTGTATATGGAATTGTATCTGTAGATATTGCTATGAAACTTTTACAACATAATAGTTCAGTTGAAACATTAGTTGGAGAGTATTTCAAGGAAGTATCAAAGAAAAAAACAGATACAAAGAGTGAAAACATTGACACTGCTATTGAAGAACTTGATTACGATAAAGTAAAGATGAATTTTAATTTAATTGATGAACAGGACAAAGTTTCAGTCTTTGTGGAATTTGATGACAAGGCAGTATCAATATGGAAAAGGTTCCTGTCTCTTGCAGAATCTGATAGGAAAAGTAGAGCCGAGATTCTAGCAGTGAGAAGAGAGATGGCAGGCTATATGATTAACATATCAGAGAAAGAAAAGGATAGAAAAGGATTTCAAGATGTCAACGGCATCTACAAGATATCAATGGAGAACTTGGTGGAGCATTATGATAAGTATGTAGGATTTATCAAAAGTTCTTGATACTCTGATGACGTGTTGCCAAAATAATCCAAAAACAAATCATCTTCAGATGTAATTTCTTTTTCTTTGATTTTTTTGGCGGCATCATTTGGTTCTGCGTAATACCATGCACAGTCTTTGTTGGTTTTTCCATTAATGGTCACAGAGAAATAATTCGCCATTCCTTTCCAGCCACAAAATGTGGTCAGATCTGTTTTTTGGAAATATTCAGATTTTATTGAATTGATTGGAAAGTAGTGGTTTCCTTCAACCACAACAGTGTCGTCGCTTTCTGCAATTACAATGTCATTCCAAATTGCTTTCATATTTTCATTACCTAAAAAACAATGTTCAAAGAAAAAACCAATTATTTTTTGTTCTGTTCTGGGATTACAGATAGTGTGGTTGTAGAAAGTACATGTTGTATTTTTCGGATCTGTTTTGTAATTGTATCTTCAACTTCTTTTGAGGTTTTTGCCTCAACTTTTACAAAGATATCATAAACACCAAATGTTCCCTTGGCTTCTTTTACAGTATCTATTTTTAAAAGATCACTCATCACTTCCATTTCATGGGCCATTTCGCTTTTGACTAAAACATATGCAGTTTCCATATTACTCGCCTTTCATCTCTATACGGGTTTTAAACTCTGGCGTAATTCCCAATGAATCATAATTTCCAGACGAACAAGTAAAACACATTGAATCTTTTGGAATTCCTACAGCAGCGGCAAGGTTTTCAGCATCATTATACCCCAGAAAATCAGCCCCAATATCTTTTCGGACCATTTCAGTTAGTTCCTCATCAGTCATATCCTTTCCATTTGAGAATGTTGCAAGTTCTTCTTGAGATGGAAAATCAATTCCAGCATAACATGGAAATTTGATTGGTGGATATGTGATGACCATGCTGATTTTTTTTGCACCGGCTCTTCGTAGCGCTTGGATGATTGCTTTGGAACTAGTACCACGGACTAGGCTATCGTCAATTACAACAACATGTTTGCCTTCAATGATTTCTCTAATTGGGATAATCCAACGATTAATTTCAATTCGATCGCTTTGATGGGGTTCTATAAAACTACGCAGTGGTCCTTTCTTGCTGTATCGATCTTTGAGCAGTCCTTCATCAAATGTAAGACCCAGTTCTTGGGCATATCCCAATGCTGCAGGTCTTGCAGAATCAGGAACCGGTATTACAAGGTCTGCATCTTTAATCGGAAATTTTTTTGCCAAAAATTGCCCAATTCTTTTTCTTGAGAGGTAAATGTTAGCGCCTTCCATATTACTGGAAGGGTGGGCAAAATAAGTAAATTCAAAAGAACAATGAGCACGTGACAGATCATTAGAGAATCTTTCAGTTTCCAATCCATTTTTACTGAGTTTGATTAATTCGCCTGGTTTGACATCTCTTTGAAGTGTTGCACCTACTGCAGAAACTGCAGATGATTCAGATGCAACAATGTATGTATCATCAGATGCTTTGTAACCCAAAACCATAGGCCTGAATCCTTTAGGATCTCTTGCAGCATATACAGAATTATCATCAGAGATAAACGTAAAACAATAAGAGCCAACCATTTCGTTTTTCAAAATTGCGAGTGCTTTTCCCATTTGACCATTTTCAGAAATTAACGATACTAGTCTCTGTGCTGCAACTAGTGTATCACTTGCATTTTGAGGTGTAAATGAGCATCCTCCAACTAAATTGGATAGTTCTTGGACATTTGCGATAGTTCCGTTATGAGCAATACAAAGGTCTTTGACTTTGAGGGGTTGAGCATTTTCAAGTGTGCTTCTTCCCATAGTAGAATATCTAACATGACCAATTACTGATGGAGAGGAATAATCTTCGCAAATTTTCTTAAACTCTGAGGAAGCGCCAGATACAAGACCTAGTCTTTTTAGTGGCTCTTTGTTTGGAATTGCAATGCCCCATGCTTCTTGTCCTCTGTGTTGTAATGCCCTAAGTGCATCAATTGCCATAGGAACAACATTAGTTCCACTAAGACTAAAAATTCCAACTACACCACAATTTTCTTTAACCATGCACTACCAACTCCCTTAACGAATTAAACCAAGTTTTTTGTGCCTTATCAACTCTTAGATCGATGACATGTTTGTTTTCTTTATTAAATTGAATATTCTCACCGCCAAACACTCCAATCATTTTGTATGAAGCTTTGCTCTTTTTGAGAAGGTCTTCAAGTTTTTTGAGGTTTTTCTTTTCTAAAACCAAAAGATATCTGGAATGACTCTCAGAAAACAAGATTCGATCAACTTCTAATTTTGGACCAGGTACTTTCTCTAATGATACAGTACATCCAATTTGGTGTGTCATGCAAAGTTCTGAGACAGCTACTGCCAGACCACCTTTAGAGCAGTCATGTACTGTTTTTAGAAGATCTGCTCTGATCAAATCTAAAACTATATCCATATTAGTTTTAGATTCCTGGAAATTAACAATAGGACATTTTCCTCCAACAAACTTGTGAACGTATTCAAAGTATTCAGAGCCGCCCATCTCATTTTTAGTATCACCAATAATCACAAGGCAGTCTCCAGTAGTAATTTTCTGAGAGTGTAGAGGAGTTTTATCAATCAAGCCTAAGATTCCAATTATAGGGGTAGGCTTAATCGGACCAGACGGTGTTTCATTGTACAAACTGACCTTTCCACCAACACATGGAATTTCAAAGTATTTGGCAAAGTCAGTGAGACCTTTTAGCGATTCCAAAAATGTCCAAAAGATTTCTGGGTTTTCTGGATTTCCAAATTGTAAATGATCAAGCATTCCAATTGGCTTTGCTCCAGTACAAACAACATTTCGGCATGCCTCCTCAAAGCAGCCTATTGCTCCTTCTCTTGGATTGATGTAACAATGCTTTGGATTACCATCTATTTTTGCTGCCAAAAATTTACCGTTATCAAGTCGAAGAACAGATGAATCCATGCCAGGTTTGACTACAGTTCTAATACCAACCTCATGATCATATTGTCCATATACCCAAATTTTGCTTGCAATGTTTGGCGATGAGATAAACTTCATCATCATTTTTGAATAGTCTAAAATTGGTTTGAGTTTCTTTTCTTGTTCTATGTTTTTAAGATATGCAGGTTTCTTGGAAGGTCTATCCAAAAGTGTAGCATTTGCAACAACGTCAGTTGGAAGATTAGCACATGTCTTTGTGCCTTTTTTTACATGCATCATATTATTTGAAGTCACATGACCAATAACAGAACACGTGATACGAAATTTTTTGCAAATTTCTTGCAGTTTTTTTAGTTTGTCATTGTTAGTTACTATTAACATTCTTTCTTGGGATTCAGAGACCATAATTTCATCAGGATTCATATCAGATTCACGAGTGTGAACTTTGTTGACATCCATTTCGATTCCAATGGATAATGCATCTGCAGTTTCAGATACAGCACAGGACAATCCACCGCCGCCAAGATCTTTCATTGCATGAATAAGATTCTGATTTCGAGCTTCTAGTATTGCCTCTATGATTAATTTTTCAATAAATGGATCTGGGATTTGGACTGCAGATCTATTCTCAGATTCTAAAGAGTCTGAAGCAAATTGCGAGCCGCCAATTCCATCTCTTCCTGTAGAGCCCCCAAGCAATACCACAAGATCGCCTTTTTTAGCATGATTTTTGATCAGATTTTTTTTCTTTCCAAATCCAATAGCTGCAACATCAACTAGTGCATAATTAGAATAGCATTCATCAAATTCAACTTCGCCACCAATAGTAGGAATTCCCAAACAGTTTCCATAATCTGCAATTCCAGTAACTGCATTTTTGAAAAGCCATCTTGCTTGTAGATCTTTTTCAATATCTCCAAATCTCAAACCATCAAAAATGGCAACAGGTCTTGTTCCTGCTGATAAAATATCACGAATAACTCCCCCAACACCAGTTGCAGCCCCACCATATGGCTCAACAGCTGATGGATGGTTGTGACTTTCAATATGGGCAGTTATGACATAACCGTCACCAACATCTAAAACTCCAGAATCATATCCTTTTTCAGATATGACTAATGGTCCTTTCATGGGTAACATTTTGAGATGTTTCTTTGATGATTTGTATGAGCAATGCTCAGACCATTCAGCAGCTACAATTTGTAATTCAGTAGATGTTGGTTTTCTTCCGATTTTAGATGTAAGATCATTGAGTTCCTGTGGTTCTAAACTCAATTTTTAACACCAATTGTATTTAGTAATGATTCAAAAATAAGAGAGGACGGCTTGTTGTCAATTGGGTTAATTTCTGATTCAGCCGCTCTTTCTGGATGAGGCATCATACCAACAACATTGCCATCCTCATTACAAACTCCAGCTATTCTATCTGAAGAGCCGTTTACTACTTCACTGTATCTAAACACAATTTGATTTTTTTTCTTTAATTTTTTAAGTGTCTCATCATCCACATAATATCTTCCCTCGCCATTTGCAATTGGGATTGGAATTCTTTGATGCAGTTTTAATTTATTTGTAAAAGGAGTTTTATTGTTTTCAACTATTAGACTAGTCCACTTGCACATAAAATTCAGAGATGTGTTTTTGAGCAATGCACCAGGTAACAAACCAGCCTCTACAAGAATTTGAAACCCATTGCATACACCTAGAATTGGAATTCCTTTTTCTGCCATTTTTTTGACATCTTTAATTATTGGGCTATGAGCAGCAATTGCCCCTGATCTAAGTCGGTCACCATAAGAAAATCCACCTGGAAGAATTACAGCATCGATGTTTTTTGGCAGTCCTTTATCATGCCAAAAATATTCAGCGTCAAGTTTGAAAACATCAGTCAAGACATGATACATATCTCGATCACAATTACTGCCTGGAAAAACTATTACGCCTACCTTCACAACTAGTTTTATCTGCAGAGATATTTAATTTGAATCTAGTCAAAAAATACCAAAAGGAGTAATAGATCGCTTTATTCCCAATACAGGAAGTAATTACAAAGATCTGTTATAGATACAGGAATTACTCATAAATTGAATAATTTAGAAGGTAAAATCAGCTATCAAATACGTCAATTGTGACTTTGCTTACCATAGGATTGTAAATACGTAATTCATCACAGATTTCTTTAACTCTGGTTTGTGCAGATTTTTTATCTTTTTCTTTGATTGTAAATTTTAGCATTTTTGCAGTTTTAATTTTAGATATTGCAGAATGTGTGCCTTTCAATACTAAATCATTTAGAATTGTTTCGCCTTCAGGATCACTGATTCCAGGTTTATTTTCAATGGTCACGTGAACACTAAAAGTAGCCATTAATAATTTGCAAAATTAAAAAGAGGTTAATCTATCTTCCTACTAGGTTTGTGCTTTGATACTCAGAAGCATTGACAAATAGTTATGATGTTTTTATTAAAAAATAAAAAACTAGTTGCTTCCTATTAGGAAGACAACGTTGGCACTAGTACTCACATCTTGATCTGATGAGAATATTGGTGTTTGAACAGCTGATTTCTCCATTGCACCATAAGCCACGTCATACATTGGCATTGGATATGGCATTGAAAATTCAGATAAGGATATCTCTTTTACTCCAATTATTTTATAATCAAGTGGAGATAATGCCTTTTCTGCTTTTGACTTTGCATTAAGAATTGCTTTTTCTAAAAGATCATCTTTGAGTTTAGAATAAACTTCTGGAGAAAGTGAAAAAAATACACTGTCTACTCGATTTACTCCTGCACTTACTGCACTGTCAATGATTGAAGCTACACTGTCAAGTTTCTCAGTTTTTACATTGATGATATTGCTTACTCTGTACCCAACAAGTTCTTGTGTATATCTACCAGTTCCTTGTTCCTGATAGCTATCATACACAGGATAGATGTTAAACTGAGACGTACTAATTTCCGAATCAGTAATTCCAACTTGCTTTATAGAGTCTATCACTTTACTCATCAATTCAGAGTTTGCAGTTAGTGCGTCTTTAGCAGTTTTCTCTTGAATTTCAACACCAAAACTAATGTTTGCAAGATCTGGCTCTACACTTGAAGTTGCAGTACCGGTCACAGATATCACTTTTTCTCTAGATGGAAATGGAGTGACTTCTTGTGCGGTTGCATTTGGTGTCGCCGAAATTGCGCCCATAGCCACAGAGACTACCAGCACAGCAATCATTGCTGTTATGATTTGTTTTGAATGTTTCATAAATATACAATATTAATTTTTGTAGATAAGGTTTGATTAAATTTCATTTTAACAACAAGTCTTAATAAGACACTTCAAATTTTATTGGTTCAATGAAAGACGATATGGAAGGGAATTCAGTAGGAATTTCAGACAGAGTAGAAATTCTCTCAACCGAAGATCAAAAGATGAAATCAATAGGAGAGATACTAAGCTCTGATTCAAGTAGGGCAATTTTAAAAATTTTGTTTAATGATTCGTTGACGGCAAATCAAATATCACAAAAGACAGAAATTTCATTACCATTAGTAATTTATCATTTAAAAAAAATGCAAGAATCAGGAGTAGTAAAAATTACAAGCGTTGGAAAAAATACAAAATCCCACGACATGAAGTTTTACACTGTAGACAAGCTTGCAAT